>Ga0181528_10000122_pt1 | contig 72335 bp, 41 predicted proteins | sample PEATcosm2014_Bin_47_FD_119742 | JGI IMG/M metagenome (GOLD analysis project Ga0181528, IMG submission 119742) | Peatland microbial communities from MTU Mesocosm Facility, Houghton, MI, USA - PEATcosm2014_Bin10_10_metaG | ecosystem: Environmental > Terrestrial > Soil > Wetlands > Peat | place...
GTTGCGATCGCACTACGACGGGTAAGAGTGTTCATATCTGCTCCTCTGCCACGCATTCAGATCGTACCTTCTCGACGCGCTCGTCCGTACCGCCGAATGCGGCCCTCTATTCGGCGGCCAGGCTGCGATCCCGCTTGGAGAGCGCACTTCTCTCCCAGATATCCCCGAACAGGACATCGTCGGTCAGACGCACGAGCTTTGGGGAGAAGCCGCCAATGGCCTTCTCGGCCCCGGTCGGATGTGCTTGCTTTTCCATGTCTTATTTCCTCGTCGATCTATTCAGACTTGAGAGAGGCCATATCGATGGAGAAGCGGTACTTCACGTCTGACTTGAGCAGTCTCTCGTAGGCCTCGTTGACCTTCTGGATCGGGATGACTTCAACATCCGCGGTGATGTTGTGCGCGCCGCAGAAGTCGAGCATCTCTTGAGTCTCGGGAATGCCGCCGATGGCCGAACCGGAGAAGCTACGACGCCCCATGATCAGACCGAATGCCGAGACGCCCAGGGGCTTGGCGGGAGCGCCGACAAGGGTGATGTTGCCGTCAAGGCCGAGCAGGTTGATATAGGCGTTGATGTCGTGCTCGGCGGAGACGGCGTCCAGGATGAAATCGAAGCTGCCGGCGTGTTTCCGCATCTCGTCGGCATTGCGGGAAATGACGACTTCGTCGGCACCGAGGCGGAGCGCGTCTTCCTTCTTGTTCGGAGTCGTCGTGAAGACAACTACATGGGCTCCGAAGGCGTGTGCAAACTTCACGCCCATGTGGCCCAGTCCGCCGAGACCGACCACGCCAACCTTCTTACCTTTAGTGACGCCCCAGTGGCGCATAGGCGAGTAGGTTGTGATTCCGGCGCAGAGCAGTGGTGCGGCTCCGGCGAGACTCAGGTTGGAGGGGACGCGCAGCGCGAAGCGTTCGTCGACGACGATGCTGTCGGAATAGCCACCGTAGGTCACGCCTCCGAGATGCTTGTCCGGAGAGTTAAAGGTCAGTATCTGGTTCGGGCAATAGTTCTCAAGGCCCGCCTTGCAGTGGGGGCAGGCGCCATCGGAATCGACCAGACAGCCGACGGCCGCCAGATCGCCGGACTTGTACTTTGTGACCGCGGAGCCGACCTTGGTGACACGCCCGACGATCTCGTGGCCAGGAACGCACGGGTACACCGTGGGCATGACGCTGTGCCAGTCGTCGCGAACTGTGTGGAGATCGGAGTGACAGACGCCGCAGAAAAGGATCTCGATCTGGACGTCGTGATCGGTTGGCTCGCGACGCGCGATCGTCGTGTGGGCGAGCGGCGAGGCCGCACTGGCGGCGGAGTAAGCTTTCGTGTTGTACATGATAATGATGCCTCTATCGAGTCTTTTCAGCCCTTGTATTGTTCTTCGCTGACCTGTTCCATCCACTCGGCGCTCTTGCCGTCAAGCACCTCCACAATGGAGATATGGGTCATGGCCGTGGTCGGCGCGCCGCCATGCCAGTGCTTCTCGCCGGGCGGAAACCAGATCACATCACCCGGGCGGACTTCCTCGACCGGCCCGTCCCAGCGCTGCACCCGGCCGCAACCGGCGGTCACGATCAGGGTCTGGCCGAGCGGATGTGTATGCCACGCTGTCCGGGCACCAGGCTCGAAGGTGACGCTGGCGCCTAAAACGCGCGCCGGAGCGGGCGGGTTGAACAACGGGTCGACACGCACCGTGCCGGTGAAATACTCTGCCGGTCCTTTGCCCGAAGGCTGTGAACCGCTTCTTTTGATGTCCATTTCTTGAACCCCTTTCGCGTGGTCGCTCAGCGGCCAGTCATTTGCTCCAGCTTTTCAGGATACCGAGCCCCTTGCACAGTGATCTTGGACGCGGCGTCATTGATGCCGCGCAGATCATCGGGCGTGAGTTCGACTGAAACGGCCCCGATGTTCTCGTCCAGGCGATGCAGCTTCGTGGTGCCCGGAATCGGAACAATCCAAGGCTTCTGTGCCAGCAGCCAGGCGAGCGCGATCTGAGCAGGGGTCGCCTTCTTCCGTTCCCCGACGCTGGCGAGCAAGTCAATGAGCGCCTGATTCGCCTTGAGAGCCTCCGGCGTAAAACGCGGCAGCGTGCTGCGGAAGTCAGAGCTGCCGAGCTTAGTGTTCTCGTCCATCTTTCCCGTGAGGAAGCCCTTTCCCAGGGGGCTGTACGGGACAAAGCCGATTCCGAGTTCCTCAAGGGTCGGTATCACTTCCTTCTCCGGAGTTCTCGTCCAAAGCGAGTATTCGCTCTGGAGAGCAGTGACCGGCTGGACTGCGTGTGCGCGGCGGATCGTTTGCACTCCCGCTTCGGAGAGACCGAAGTGTTTGACCTTGCCCGCCTGGATCAGGTCCTTCACCGCTCCCGCTACGTCTTCGATCGGCACGTTCGGGTCGACACGGTGCTGATAGAAGAGGTCGATCCGATCGGTGCGGAGGCGCTGGAGCGAGGCGTCTGCGACCTGCTTGATGCGCTCCGGCCGGCTATTCAGACCGGACGCGCCGGGCTTGTCGCCGGCATGAGTCTGGAAACCGAACTTGGTGGCGATCACGACTTGATCACGCAGTGGAGCGAGGGCTTCGCCGACGAGTTCCTCGTTGATGAACGGTCCGTAGACCTCGGCCGTATCGAAGAAGGTGATGCCGCGCTCCACGGCTGCCCGGAGAAGAGAGGTCATCTCCTGCTTGTCTTTGGGCGGACCGTAAGAAAAGCTCATTCCCATGCAACCGAGCCCGAGAGCCGAGACTTCCAGGCCGCTGTTTCCAAGTTTGCGCTTCTGCATTGTTTCTCCTTCGGAACCATTTCTCTCATCTCCAGGTTAGGGCCGAGGTCCCTGGAAGCGGTATCCTGATCCTTCAGAGTTCTTGCCTATTTCTCTTGTACTGTTGATTCACGCACAGCGTCAACGGTTATCCTGGAGTAGAGGAGAGCGAAAGCGTTGACCGTGAAAAACCGCAGTGGAGGGGCCTCTCTACCACCAGATCAGGCGCGCGATTTGCGGGCGGAGCTGGCTCGCAAGATTGCCTTGTTCATGGGCTCCGCAGAGAAACGGGTAACGGACATTCCCGGCCTGACGCTCGTACGGCGGACCGCCCGGACCGCTCCGTGCTCAATGACTTACGAGTCGAGCGTGACCGTGATTGCTCAAGGGCGAAAGCGCGTAGATCTCGGCCAAACTCCTTTTATCTACGATGCGTCGCGATTCCTACTGACGTCGGTCGACTTGCCGGTCATCAGCCGGGTGATCGAGGCAAGTGAAGAGGTGCCCTGCCTCGCGTTGTCGCTCAAACTCGAAATGCCCGTGGTCCGGGAGCTTCTCAGCCGGGAGGAGATTCAGGTGGCCGAGGCGCCGTCTGACAGCCCTGCCATGGCGACCGGTGAGACCACGGTGGAGCTGCTCAGCGCATGCTGTCGGCTCGTTGACCTGCTGGATACGCCGCAGGACATTCCCTTTCTCAGTGGCCTGATTCAACGCGAGATCATCTATCGAATCCTTCGCAGTGCGGAGGGCGCACGCCTTCGAGCGATTGCAACGCTAGGAGAGCAGAGCCACCGAACGGCAAAAGCGATCGCCTGGATCAGGGCGAACTACGCGAAGCCGCTGCGGGTGGAAGATCTAGCAGAAATCGCGGGCATGGGTGTGTCCACGCTGCACCATCATTTCCGGGTGCTGACCTCCATGAGTCCGCTTCAGTACCAGAAACAGGTTCGGCTGCAGGCAGCGCGGGGGCGCATGCTCATTGAGGGTCTGGACGCCGCAACCGCGGCCTTTGATGTCGGATACGAAAGCGCCAGTCAATTCAATCGCGAATACAGCCGCTTCTTCGGCCAACCACCGATGCGGGATATTCGGACTCTTCGCTCGCCAAGCGCTCCGCTGCTGGAATCGGTCAGCAATCGGTAAAACGATTTCTGATCGTCTGGTTGCGGGTGAGTAGTCGGCTTCGGCTACGAATAACCTCTTCACCCCAGGCACGATGGGCGGAAGCCGGAGGATTGCGCGCTCGGCATCAGGGAGAAAGCGTTCGCATCGACGAGAAGATCCAGACGCTGTGCTGCGACCGCGTCACTGATGGGCGTGAAGGAAATCCAGTGTGCGCCGAAGCGAAGAGCCGCAACGCGAAGTCATTGAGACACGCTGTACAGCAGCACACGATACGTTCGAATCTCTGGAGGCTCCATGGTCAGTTGTCTCCCTTGGTTACTCTGATCAGCGGCCAGTGTTGTGCCAGGTTGACTGAGGATGAGACCTAAAACGAGAGAGAGAGGCAACCATGTGCCATCGCTTAACTCCTGCCGATCCGCGTGTTGCCTTGGGATCGAGCATCCAGGCAAAATGCACCGCATTCAGCGCGATGCGCTGGGATCGCCAGTGGGCGGCGGGGCGTGATCCACCGCGGCCGGAGGACCCAGCAATTCGGTGAGGACCGGTTTCAATGCGTCGGCCCAAATCTGATACGCCTTGACTGTCGGATGCAGCTTGTCGCTGGCGTTCATCATCCCATCGAAGAGTCTACCGTCACGGCCGGCGAGTTTGTCGTTGATGTTCAGATACCGGACCTTCTGACCGTCGGCGATTCTGGAGAGATTACCGTTGATCCTGTCAATGACGGGCATGAAGTTCATGTTGTCGTTTCGTGGGAAGATCCCCGTCACGACGATCGTCGCCGCGGGCGCCTTGACCTGGATCAATCGCACAATCGCCTGAAGGCCGCGCGTGACATCGTCTGCCTTCGCACCCGCGTTGCCAGGCACCGGCGCATTGCCGACGTTATTTGTGCCGGCGAGCAGAACGACGACCTTGGGATTCACGCCGTCGAGTTCGCCGTTCTCCAGCCGCCAAAGTATGTTCTGCGTCTGATCGGCGCCCCATCCGAAATCAGCCGCGTTCCAACCGAAGAAATTCTGCTTCCAATTGGCCAGCAGCTCAGGATAATCGGTGGCGCCCCAGCGGCGCGCAATCGAGTCCCCCTCGAAGTAGACGTCGGTTCCGCCTTGTTTCGCCTTCGTGAGTAATTGGGAATGCGCGAGGAGCGAGTTCGGATCCGTCCGGAACACCGGCTGATCAGCCGGAAGCTGCCAAACGGCCGCGTGATCATTGTCCGGTTGAACGCTGCCCGGGTCGATGAAGGCGTAACCCCATCCTTGCGCGATCAATTGCTCGGTAGCGGGCGGATCAGTCCCGATCATGGCCTTCAGATCGGGTCGCTTGGCCATCATCCCGGCCACGCGCTGCAGGAAGGCCGCACTGCCGAACATCACCATGACGGGCACCCGATCGTTCGCATTGCCCGGCGTGACCAACGTCATCTGGATGTCGACGCCGATCGACGGACACGACGAATTGTCCACGTGTCCGTCGAGTTGCTTTTCGATGACCGGGAAAACGCCTGCTTTCGATTTGACCGTACTCGTGACGGTCCAGGTCACCCCCGGCACATTCACGGGGATGCGTCCGACCACCTCGCGCTCGAAGTCTTCGACGATCTCCGGACGTCTCTGATGCCACCACTCGGTGACCGTCGTGACCTGCTTGCCACTCTTAAGCGTCAGTGCGTCGGGCAGCTCTGGAAACGGATTGGCCTTCGACTCGTCGTAATTGGCGTGGTTGGGTGCTTTTTCGTCGCCGCTGTACCCCGGGCGGAGAGCCTTGATGCCTAGCTGCTCCAGCATGTTCCGATGATCCTGTTCCGCCGTCCAGTTCACCGGCGGCGGTCCACCCGTCGTAGAAGCAGGAGGTACCCCCACAGACGGGGTGGGAGCTTGCTGCCCAGGGGCAGAAGGAGAAGTGACGACGGCTAAAAGGCTCATCATGAAGACGCGCCATGTTGCTCGTGTCGAGCGCGAGAAATGAATCATATTCGACTCTCGAACAAATATATGCCGACGGTGAGTAGGCACGCCATTTCGTAGTCATCGCCGGGCCATGAGATCAATATAGAGAAGGTTTCGTTTTACGAGCGGAGACTAAAGGGCAACTCGACCATCGGGTACGTCATCGAGTGACGCAGTTGTGGATACGGCACGCTCGTGCGGCGCAGCATCTTGGTCCGGCACGACACGGGACTTCATGTGCAGCCAGTGCGCACGGCTTGAGAGAGCTTGCCTGGAACGGCGGCGGGGACTGGACGCGCACGAGTCGAAGTGCTTCGCGCTCGTCTACTGACCGAGTCGGTCTTTAGTGGCCAATGCCTGCGCCGAGCATGAACCGGGACCTCGCGACTTCGGAAGCTGCCGAATTGACAGTGCGATATTTCAATACTTCATGACTCGCGGTATACGATCCCCCTGCCTTGGGAACTCTCACACCACGAATGGGTAGTCCTTCTGCAACATCGACATAGTTCATGCCACTATCGGCATACGTTTTTGTAAACGGACGGCGGAGAAGGACGCTAAGCGCTTGAAAAATAAAGCAGATTTGTGGGGGACCAGAAGACAAGACGAAAATACAATAAGTTTTTTATAATCAATGACTTAACACTGGACCTAGTCGGGTTCGAACAGACGACCTCTTCCATGCCATTGTAAGAAATACCAATCACTTGCAGACATTTCCACACAAAACAAAGGACTTAGCGGATGGCGATTTGGACGCCGTTGGCGCCACAGAATACTCTTTCACGGGTCTGGACTCCGCACGGACTCCAAAACGACACGCGCTGCGCTCTCACGCGCGCGGATGTAGGCGATTGTGATTGTTGTTTGCTGGAGGAGACAACATTTGGTTTCCCTATAAGGAGAGTGCCCACGACGCAGGGTTGTGATCACGGCACGGGCGGATCGCGGCCGGCAGCGCTCACGCGAGAAGCGACTCTTTGCCCGAGAGCGTGGGCGAAGAAAAGAGGTCCTTGGGATTGCCTGACGTGCAAGTAGCTTCTAATCTGACTAGGTGATGACCAAACGCAAACAGGTCCTGCCGATCTTGATGCTGGCGACGATTGCCTCGCTGGCCGGTCAGACGAAGTTCAGTGCCTCCGACTGGACCATCTACGTCACCAATGACGCTTGCTCAGACTACACCTGGGGATTCAACGAAGAACAGACACGGCACGCTTACGCAGATGTCGTGCGGGCCCATCTCGACGAAATGCTGCGCACGGACCAGGAGAAACCAGAAAACCAGGATCGGTACAATCTCTCGATCACGCAGGAGGCCCTGGCCTTCGTCGAGTACTACCCTGAACGTACGCCTGAACTGATTGGCAGAATCAAGGAGGGCAGGATTTCCGTCGGGCCGGTTTACAACAACGCGTTGTGGGGCTTTCAAAGTACCGAGGCCGTAATCCGCACGTTCTATCCAGCGCGGCGCCTGGAGCGAGATTGGGGGATTCCGCTCAGCGTTGCGCAACACATCGAGCAACCCGGCTTGCCGTGGGGCGTCGCCTCTATTCTGGCCGCCAGCGGGTTCCGCTGGCTTTCGGTGCCATACCTCGATTACGACTCGACCTTCGCGGGACTGAAGAATCCGGTGTTGTTTGATTGGGAAGGCCCGGACGGTGCAACTGTGCGCGTGGTCATGGATAAGTTTGCATCGCAGAAAGCCAACTACGTGCAGGGCGCCTACATTCTTAAAGACCCAGGCAAGATCTCCGACGAATGGCTGCCCCACTACTCACAACTGAATGACTATCCGGTGCGCGTGGTTCTGGCTAGCGGCACTCACGGAGACAATAATCCGGCCAACGGGAGCCGCGCCGCCGGCTTTGCTGATTCGATCATCCGGTACAACGCCCAATCCGAGCCCCATGCCCAGTTGATCAATGCCACCTTGCCGATGTTCTTCGAAGCCGTCGAGAGAGCCCATCCCGTGCTCGCCACCCTCCGTGGCGACTTCGGGCATTCCTGGGATCTCTGGCCCGTCACGCTGGCCAGGTACGCCGCAGATGAACGGACCGGCGAACACGCGCTGCTCGCCGCGGAGGCGCTCTTGACGCGTGTTGGCAATGCCAGCGCGATAGCGGCAACGCGCGGCGAACGCGAGAGAGCTGAATGGAACTGGATCATGCTCGCGGACCATGCCTGGAACGGCAGCGACACGGCCAACCAGAACGTAAACGCGGAATTACGCCGCAAATGGAGCGAAGAACTGCACAGTCTCGCACGCGATATGACGCAGAAGGCTTGGGTAGCTGCCGGCCTGACAACCGGAGGGGCTTCTGTTACCGTGTTTAACAGTCTCTCCGCACCGCGCGGCGACTTGGTGCGCATCGAGACACCCAAGGCTGTTGCCGGGTTGAAGCTTGGTGCGAGAGACATTGCCGTACAGGTCGTCGGCGAAGACGGCAAGCAGGTGCTCTATTGGGTCTCGCCGAGAATCGACGGATTCGGCTTCGATACCTTCCGGACCGTATCGCAGCCGGGCAAGCTTCATCGCACCACAGCCCTTCGGGCGAACCCAACGGAGTTAGATGGTCCGCAATACCGCTTGCGTGTCGATTCCGCGACAGGTGGCATCGCCAGTCTTGTCTATAAGACTACGGGTAGGGAATTGCTAGCTCCCAACAGTACGCACACCATAGGGCAGACGATCTTCTTCGATGGGCAGGAGCACAAACTCTCGAATGTGCGGTCCGAAGTGGAAACGATCGGGCCCGTGCTGGCAAGGCTCAGAATAACCGGCTCGACTGAAGGCATCGAGGTCACCACGCACGTGACCATGTACGCCGAACTCGACCGCGTGGATTTCGACATTCGCATCCACAAACCTGTCACCACACAGGCCCAGCGGCTTACGCAGATGTTTCCGGTGTTGGGCCCGAGCGCGGTACAGCGCGTGGAAACCACGGGTGCCGTGGAGCGTCCCGAGTTTCGGCCTGATGGAGACCTACTCCCAGGGGCAGATCCGAACCGCTTAGTCGTGCAAGGTTTCGTAGATGCTTCGACTACGACCGGTTCCGGCGTAACGGTGGCGCCGATCGAATCGTTTGCCTGGCGGCGCGACCTGGGCGGGTTCACGTTCGAGGCGCTGGGCAATGACCAGAACTACAAAGAGTCAGCGCACGACCAGCACGGTGTGACGGACTTTCGGTTCCGCTACTCTCTGCGTGCGCATGCCGGCGTGTATGACAATGCAGAGACCGTAGCATGGAGCCGCGCGGTAGAGACACCGCTCGTCGCTGCATTCGGCAGCCTGCCGAATCGTGCGGCTTTGGCCGTCACCTTCGATCCGCGTCGGGCCATTGCGCTGGCGTTCAAGCCAGCGGAAGAGAGCGGCCACATCCTCAGAATCCAGGAAACCGCGGGCCGTTCTGGCACGATCGACATCCGCGTGCAGGGTTATAGGGAAGTCGTGTTGACCGACCTGCTGGAGCGCGATCAGAAGCGGCTCGACATCCGCGATGGCCGTGTCACGGTAAATCTCAAAGCGAACGGATTTGCGACGTTCCGCCTCACGCCGTGATTTGGGAGCAGGGTACGAGCCCGCAGCGACATTACCCACGCCTGGCGATGCCGAGGTTCGGACGACAAATCAGTTTCACGACGCTGGGCACGGCCGGCTTCCTTATTGCACGACCAATTGCTGCTTCTCGCCAACACTGGCCAGCCGCTCCTGAATCAGGCGGGTGAGTTCCTCCTGCCGGGTGAGTTGGATCTTCGTGTCCCGGCCAGTCTTCGGTAGCGCGAGGAGTTGGGCGCATCATTTCGGAACCGCACGCTCGGAATGGCCTGACCCTGATCGAATTGGAAAGCTCCCGGCACGCAGTGTATTCATGCGACGAGCGTTCCCATCTGCGACGTATCGTAGCCGGCGAGAACTTCCAACTTGCGCCGTAGCGTGGCGCGTTGGAGCACGTCCAGGAAGGCTTTTACCGCGGGAAGACCGGCGGTGTGCCTGCGCATCACCAGATCGTAACGCTCGCTGCGAAGTGGCGCGAAATCCAGACCAAAAGATTGTGCCGCCGACCGGGTCGCCAGGCACGCGTCGGCGTCTCCCGTGACGACGCAGTAAGCGGCCGCCAGGTGTCCGAAAGCCACGCGATCATAGCCCTTGATTCTGGTCGCATCCAGGCCGGCCTTCTTCAGCAGTTGATCCAGCAGCGCGCGGCTGCCCGAGCCGGGCTCGCGGTTGACGAACCGGACATTCCGCTTGCCAAGGTCCTCGACCTTGCGCACACCCTTTGGATTGCCGGGCGCGGTCACCAGGCCTTCTTCCCAGCGCGCAAACGTCACCACGCTGATCTCTTTGCCAGGGAATTCCTGGCGGATGTAGGGCATATTGAATTCGCCGGTCTTGGGATCTTCGAGATGCGACCCGGCGATGTGCACCTTGCCCTCTTTGAGCCACGTGAGCGCCAACATACTCGAGGCGGCGGCGCATACGATTTCGATGCCGCTGATCTTTTCGACCATGTGGGAGAGGAGACTGGTCGCCGGGTCGCAGCCCGCTAGGACCAGCCGCTTCTGCGCGGTCTCTTCCTTCGAAAACACCACGAGGTCGGCACGACCGCTGGTTCGCCCTAACCGCTGAATGACACCGTCTGCCTCGGGCATGTGGCAAGGCGACGCGCTCACAGGCACGCTGACCCAACGGGGCCCGACCTGGCAGACTCGCACGGGCTGGCCTTGCACCGCGGGTGAACCGCTGAGGAGATCGGCTGCCAGCGACTCGGGCGCCGCTTGCGCACCATCTTGAAGCGTGAACAGTTCGTCGACTGTCACCTCCAATTCTCGGGCGAGATGCAGCGCGACTTCGGTGTTCGGTACATAAGTGCCTGCTTCGATCGCGTAGATGGTCTGTCTGCTGACGCGTACGCGCCGCGCCAGATCGGAAGGGCCGAGCCCCCGGCTCTTACGGAGCTCAGCCAGTCGATTCTCGACGCGCGTCTTCCCGGATATCATTTCGTCACCTGAACGACTTCGAGCTTTGTCAGCATGCGGACCGAGCGTGCGCCGGGCTTGTCCTTCGGGACGATGATGCGGAAGCGGCCTTCCACCCCCGACAGAGGTTTCCCATTGGCGGTGTCCGCCAGGAGGATCTCGTTGTCGATGAAAGAGGGGTCGAGCTCGGCGAGGGAGAATACAACCCGATAGCCGTCTTGCGCTTCCGCGAGGACATAACCAGCGAGCGCTTTGCCGCGCAACTCTTTGCCTTGCGGCACACCTGCTCGCTGGAGTACTTCGTGAAGCCACACACCCTGGTAGACGCTCTCCTGGCCGTGGCTCGTGAATTTGGCTGTCGCGCGCGGCATCTTGGCCAGCTCGTCCGCGGTCAGCGTCAGCTCGTGTTGAACGGCGCCCGTGACTCGTAGCGAAGAGGAGGCCTCTTGCGCTACCGCTAAGGCTGCCAAGAGCAACCCAATCAGCAACAAGCGTCGTGTGGACATGCCTGCCTCACATTCTAACTTCAGTGCTCACGAGCGAATCGATTTCCAGCCGCACCTCAGTAGTGGATCTTGGCCACGAACTCGAAATCGCGCGGGTTTCCGGCGCTTGTGATCGAGCCGAAGGCCGCACTTCCGAAAATGCCGCTAGGATCGTTGAGCGGAGGCGTATTCGAGACGTTAAACGCTTCCGCGCGGAACTCGGCGCTAAGCCGTTCCGTAATGCGGAAAGTCTTGCCGAGCATCACGTCCGCATCCTGCAGGCCGGGACCCCGAACAGGGTTGCGGGAGCTGTTGCCGATAACGAACTGATGCGCGCCCGCAAAGGCGGCGGTGTTGAAATATTGGGCGACACTTCGTCCCGAAAAGTTGTTGGGGTTGCTGATCCGGTTTGGACGTTGGACCGCGAAGCCCAGACTTGAGTTGTTATTGGTGGCCTGAGTGACCGCGACTGCGTCACCTGACTGTACGCGAACCAGGCCTCCGATCTGCCAGCCTGCGATCCTCCACAACCGGGGGATGTCGTAGACCCAACCCAACGCGAAGACGCTGGGGATATCGCCGCTGGAAACGTCCTTTTCAAGGTGCCGGTTGTAGGCGTCCGCGGCGCCGGTACTATTGAGAACGGGGCCGGTGAAAATGGTCTGCGAGAAGACGCTGGAGGCATCGTCGATCAGCTTGGAGAAGGTGTACGCAGCGTTGACCGTCAGGCCATGCGACAGCCTCTTCTCGATCTTGACGGCAGCCGCGTCATAGGTCGAGTTGCCGACGTTGTCCCGGAACAGAGCGACCGTCGTGAAGCGCGGGTATGGCCGCAGCAATTGTTGCTGAGGAAGCGTCTTTCCTCCGAGTGACGACGAAGCTGGGATCTGTCCGTAGTAGGGATTCGCGACCTTCGCCAGTAACGCCGAACCCATTGACAGGTCTTGCGAGGGCAACTGGTTGATGTTCGCATCGGGAATTCCGAGTCGCGTGTTCTTCGACCCGAGATACGCCAACTCGATGTTCCAGTCCTGACCGAGCGTCTTCTGCACCGTGAAGTTCCACTGTTGCGAGTAGCCGGAGCCGTTCGAACGGTCCACGCCAAAAACGCCCTGGCCTAAGCCCGAGTTCGGATTCGGCGACGTAACTTGAACGGTTGGTCCGTTGGCCAGTGAAAATGCCGCATTGATGTTGTCGGGAGACTGCTGACCGACGGTCTGGACAAACGGAAATTGCGGGATGGTGAACGGTGTTGTGATGCCCGACTGTTCAAAGAAAATCATCCCGTAGCCCGAGCGGATGACCCAACTGTCACCGGCCCGATAGGCGAGTCCGGCGCGAGGGCCAATGTCACAGCCCTCCAGGTTACGAGCAGTGTGCGGGAACTCCAACAACTGCGTGGCGAGGTTGAACACGCCGCCCTGGTTGCGGACTTCCGTGGAGGGGAAATTGAGTGTGTAACGTGCGCCGATGTTCAATGTCAGACGGCTCGAGACCTTCCAATCATCGCCGGCAAAGAACTCCGCGATGTGCGCGCGCGGCTGGATCACCTGCTTTTGAATGTCGATGGAGAACGCGTTCACCTGCCCGAGCAACAGTGACGCAAACGCGTTTCCGCTGCCCGTAACGGACGAACTGTTCGTCCCCGTTGTCGTAAAACCGAATGAGCCGGTCGGATTGGGCGGGTTGAGCACGTCCAGAGCTTCCCGCCGCAGATCCGTGCCAACCTTGATCGTGTGCCGCCCGCGCACCATGGTGAATGTGTCGAGGTACTCCGTCACCGACGTGGTGAAGTTGGAGTTGGCCGCTGTTGTCGGCCCGATCTGCTGGAGTCCCGACACCGTAAAGATCGGCAGGACCGAAGCGAAAGAGTTGGAAGGCAAGCCCGGGATGGTGATTCCGCCGTTTTGCAGCGACGTCTGGTTCAGATCGCGGCGGGAATAGCCGAAGCGCGCCTGGTTCAACAGAGTTGGCGAGACCGACCAGTTGTAGTCGCCAACAACGGCGTCGCCGCGTGTGATTGCATGTCCAATCACGCCCGAGGTGAGGCTCCCGCTTCCGTCGGGCAGGGGCGCCACGGGGTTGTCGTCGTCGTGGAATATCGTGTAGCGGGCGAAGAACCGGTGCTTCTCGCCAAAGTACCGGTCCACACGGAAGTCCGCCTGGTCCTGGTTGTCCGGCTCTGTAGCCGTTCGAACAAAGTTGTTCGCGCCGGCGACGTTTGGCAGCGGGTAATGCTCAAGCACCTGGTTCGCAATTGAATCGAAACGAGTCTGCGGAATCGTATTATTCGGGAACAGTGTGCGCGGTGATGTGGCCGGGTCGAATATGGTCTGAGTGAAGATGCCTTGTCTTTGCGTGAGCGTCGGAACGACGCTAAAGCGGGTAATGCCGGTTCGCAGCCGCGTGCCCTGCCAGTCTGCGAAAAAGAACATCTTGTTCTCTTGGATCGGCCCGCCGATGGTGAGTCCATATTGATTCCGGCGGAACTCGGGCGTCGGACCTGGCTGGGCGAACAGGTTCCGGGCGTTCAACGCTTCGTTGCGAATGAACTCGAAGAGAGAGCCGTGGAACTGATTGCTGCCCGACTTACCGATCACGATTACAGTGCCGCCGTTGGAACGGCCATATTCAGGCGAGTAGGCGTTCACATTCAACTTAAACTCGGCCATGCCGTCGATGATTGGGTAGTAAACGACTTGTCCGGGCTCCGGCTGCAGCACGCTGATGCCGTCGTAAATGTATTCGTTGGTTCGTGGCCGGCTGCCATTGATGCGCGGAAGAAAGCTTCCGTTCGGCAACGCGACACCGGGCGAAAGGGTAACTAGCGGAATGAAATTGCGTCCGTCCAGCGGCAGGCTTACGATCTGGCGCTCTTCAATGTTCTGGCCCATGTCGCCGCTCGCGGTCTGAAGCAGCGGCGCCGCCGCCGTCACATCGATAGACTGTGACGGCTGACCGACAGCGAGGCGCACGTCGATTGCCGTTCGATCGCCGAGCCGCAACCCGATGCCCGATTGGCGGTATGTTCGAAACCCAGGCTGCTTCACAGTCAGCACATACTGGCCAGCCGGCAATCCGAGCAGGTGGTATTCGCCGCGCTCATCCGATGCCGTCTCGTAGCGGGCCATCGTGGCCTGATCTTCGGCTTCAACTTTCGCCTTGAGAACCGAAAGACCAGACGGATCCTGGATCGTGCCCAGGAGCTCCGCGCGGCCAGCTTGTCCAAAGCCCGGGCCCGGAATCAAGACTGTCGCGAGACCAGAGAGCAGTAAGACCGGAATTCGTCTGCGCATAATAGTGTCGTTTATATACAACGTCGTAATGTTAGCACAACTGTTCAGAATCGTTACCCGAGCTGGGGAGTCAATAGCGGCATGTGCATTAGGCCCAGATCGCGGCTCGACGTCCATGGGTCTGATGAAAAGCGGGCAGTGCAACCTATACGCGGTGGACATAACTGCGGATCGTCGCCGACGCGTGGTCGGCGAGCCGCTTAGGCCTTCCACTGGGTGAAGGTCCCAGTACCAGAAAACGACGGGCGCAAAGCTGACGTCGGCGTCGGGGAAAGCTCACGGTAGTAGGCTTGTCGAGGGTCCACAGTGGAGATTGCGGACGTAAATTGGAACACCCACTCGCGGCGTTGCTCCTGAACACGGGCGTTAAGGGGTAATATCGGCTATTCGGCGAGCAGAAATCTGGGACTGAGAGTTCAACCTCGGCCGGCCCGCTCAGCCGGAACAGATCCTAGGCAGTTTCCGGTTCCGGAGCGGGCTGGCCCTTATCGAGGGCACTCCCTGGGCACTTCTCCGATAACGACTACTCGTTCATGTGGATTGCTTCCGGTTTGCCGACGATCCACTCAGAAAGCCCACTTTTCCGGCAACCAGGTCTCGCTCCGGATCGTTTGGTTCCTCGGCATGGATTCTAACTGTTGTGGCGAAACCGCGGGACACTTCGGCGGCGTCGTCGGACTGCCAACAAAACTACGCCGTCGCTTCCACATGCGGTCAGAGCCGCTTATGCGTGCAGTCGCCGTTCGATTTCCAGACCTTACGCGAAGACTAGAACATGAGTTTCAGAGCCAGTTGACACTGCCGGGGTCCGACGGACGTATAGCTGACCACGCCGAAGTCGGGATCGCCGACAATGGTGTCTGGCGTACCGAATACCGGATGGTTGAAGGCATTCTGCGCCTCCAGGCGCAATTCGAGTTTCATCTGTTCGTGCTTGGCGGACAATCCGAATTCCTTCAGGATGGACAGGTTGGTGTTGAAGAAGAAGGGACTGCGCACGGATCCCACCGCCCGCGGCGCATTGCCCAGGGTGTACGGGTCCGGCGCCTGGAACACGTTCGGATCGGCAAAATAGTTATTAATCCAGTTGGATTCGGCGCCGCCACTGAACTTCGGCGTGCCTACGAGATTGGGCCGCTGGGGGCCGTAGGTCCAGATGGGAGTACCTCCGTTCGCCATCGTAAATTGTAGCGGGAAGCCTTGATGAATGGTCCAGACACCGGCGGTTTTCCAGCCGCCCACGACGAGATCAAGAGCCCGAGGCATCTTGTTAAAGAAGGTTCTTCCTCGTCCGATCGGCAGATCATAGCTGTATTCGAACTTGAGCTGCTGCGGAATATCGAAAGTCGAGAGGCTGCGTTCCAGGTACGCCCGGTTGGGGTCCTGGATATTCGATCCTGAGTTGGGGCCATTCGCCAGCCAGGCCACGTTGGTGTCGAACGTGGAGGAGTCGTCGATGGATTTCGACCAGGTGTAGTTCGCCGAGAGTTGCAGTCCGAAGGAGTAGCGCTTTTCCAATACGATTTGCAGCCCATGATAAGTGGAGTTGGCGCTCGGCGGCTCGTCCGAGGCCACGCCGGTGAACTGCGGAAATGGCAACATGAGCTGAAAGGCCTGGACGGTCGGGCTCGTCAGACTGCTATTGGCGTAGTACGGGTCCGTGAGCACCGGCGCGAACGGATTTGTCACATAGTTGCCGAGGTTTCCAATGTCGTTCGGGCTCATCTTTTCGACCTGTGGCCCTAACACATCCAGATTGTTGTTGCCGGCAAAATACAGATGAGTTCCCTTCTTGCCGATGTATTGCAGGCTGACCGACAGATTTGAATTCAGTTCGCGCTGGAATCCAAAGCTCCAGCTTTGCTCGTAAGGAGTTCGGGCGGCCGCGGCGGTGCGAAGCGGTCCAATGGCGCCGTAGCCCACGTCGTTCAACAAACCGAGAGAGCTTCCCGGCGGCAGGATCAGCCCATTGGGGAAGGGATTGCTCAGATGCAACCAGGGCGTCGCGCCATCATTTTGATAAGTTGTGACCGCACTGGTCGATTGGGTGAATCCCTGCGAACCATAGCTCAACAGTCCATTGGCCCCGGAGCGGGTCTGGCCGTAATAAATACCGTAGCCACCGCGCATGACGGTCTTGTCGTTCACCCGCCAGGCGAAGCCGAACCGTGGCTGAAAGTCCTTCCAGTCCGTCTGCCAGTCGCTGCGGATCTTGGCGCTATCGAATAGCTCTCCGCCATGAAGTGTACCGAGGCCGGGCACCACGAGCGGCGAGACGACATTCGGATCGAACCAGTTCATCCGGTTGTCGCGCTCGGTTCTGGGCAGGTTTACGTCGTAGCGAAGTCCGATATTCAGCGTGAGCCTGGGGGTGACCTTCCAGTTATCCTGGGCAAATGCGGCATATTGGAAGCTTTCCGACGCAGGTTCGAACTGGACCTGGTAGTAAGCTCCCCCGCCCATCAGTTGGCCCATCATGAAACTGGCCATGCCATCACCGCCGCACTGCGTAATATCACCGTTCGGGCACTGTGAACTGCCCAGGCTGCCGAAATTCAGGTAGCCGACCGGAGCGTTGGTCTGAATGTAGTTTTGCTGGTGCAGCCGACCCTCGGCGCCGAATTTCAGTTCGTGTTTTCCATGAATCTTTGTAAGAACCCCGGTAAGCTGGCCGGTGTCTTGGCCCTGGTGGTAGTTACCGTAAGGATCCTGCCCAATGCTTGTGAACCCGGCGCTATAGTAGCCGCTGCCAATGAATGTGGCGGGTACACCGAGAAAGCCGTTGGTTTGCAGATAAGATGGAAAACCAAGAGCGCCCAGGGGATCCGCGTTCAGGCTCTTATTGTAGGCATCGATCTCCTCCGAGCCACGCGTGAAGCCTAGCGTCACGTTCAATATCAGGGAAGAGCTAAAGGTTTGTGTATCGTTGATCGCGAACAAGTGTGACGCGCCCTGGTTCGGCCCGCTCCCGCAGGGATCCGTGAAATTCTTGAAGCAGTTGAAAGGAGCATAGCTGCTTTTGCCCCGCGAGTATTTTGCGCTTAGCGTATTCCTGTCGCCGAAGCGGTGGTCGATTTTGATGTCGAACTGGTCGCTGGCGCTGGACGAAGCCCCCGATCCGATCCAGTTGTCGTAGATGTTGCCACCCGCGATATTCGGCATTGGGAACAGGCTCATCATTTTCCGGGCAACAGGATCGATCAGGTTTCCTTGCGCGACGGGCAATTGGTACTGCGTGCCGTTCAGCGTCGCATTTCCAGAGCTTGCGTACATAGCCAGGTTGTCGAACGGGATATAGGCGCTGCGGTACGCGCCGGCCGGCCCATTATCCGGAGTTTGGTAAGTGCCGGAATAAGGATCGTAGATTTGCCCGGCAATGACGCTGCAGAGTCCAGCCGAATCGAACGTGCCGCCATTGGCGCCACATATTTCTCCAAAATCGCCGGTGCGTTCGGCGGCGCTGGGCACACCCGCCTGATACGTACCCAAATTGGATGAGCGCGTGCCGTCCCAGTCAAAGAAGAAAAAAGTCTTATTCTTGATGATTGGCCCGCCAATGGTGCCGCCGTAATTGTTGCGGTGTACGGGAGCGATTGGAACGCCGAACTCATTGTTGAACCAGTTGTTGGCGTCGGTGATCTTGTTGCGAATGAAATCGTACCCGCTGCCATGGAAAGAGTTGGTGCCAGAACGCGTGATCATGTTCACGATGGCCGAGCCGGAGAATCCATATTCCGCGCTGAAGTTGGTCTGTTGTACCTTGAACTCTTCCACCGCTTCGGCGGATGGGGTATAGGTGACCTGCGTGACGCCGCCGTTTGGCTCGAAGTTGGTGATGGAAGCCCCATCCATCAGAATGTCTGCGTTTGCCCCACGGCTGCCATTGGACGAAAAGTTTGTACCCGTGTCACCGGTAGAGTTCGAGTCGCTCATGTTGCTGACACCCGGCGCCAGAGCGACAAAATCCAGCACGTAACGGTCAACCAAGGGCAAATCGTTGATGAACTTGCGATTGACCACCTGGCCCGTCACCGCATCCTCGGTCTGAAGGTTCTGCCCCTGGGCCTCCACGTCAACGCTTTGCTTCGAGGCGGCGACGTTTAAGCTGACGTTTGCCGTCACGTTTTCGCTGACGTTTAACCTGACGTCCGTGCGCACCGCTTTCTCAAAGCCTTTCAGTTCCGCGGACACGGTATACAATCCCGGCGGAATCGTCGTGAACACGTATCGTCCGCTGTTATCCGACTTGGCGGCGAACTGGTATCCCTTTTGCTGGTCAACGAGCGTCACCTTCGCCCCCGGTACCAAGGCCCCGCTTGGGTCGGTGATATTACCGCTCAGGGTTCCGAAGTACCCCTGGCCGAAGAGCATCATGGGCATCACGAACAGAATGCCTAATAGCAGTCCGCTGAGAAATCTCCGCGGGTTGTTTGACTGGCAACTTGAAGTAGCTACGATCATGTCATCTCCTTCGCATCCGCGCGGAGCCTTCGGGGCAGTTCACTCCGGCTCACAAGTCTCTCTGGGGACGCCAAGGAGCAGTGCCATGGAGAATCTAGAGAATCGCCGCCGGCATTCTCGTCGGACCCCTTCGGTGTATCTAATGTATATTCCAATGTTCAATGGTTTGGGTCAAGGCATAACATTACATGACATATTCGACATGTCTGAGCAGGTGCGCAGACCAAACTACGTGATGCTGTGAAATCAGGAACTTGCGATCGGATGCGCAGCAGCGCGGAACGCTACCCAGGAGACGCGCAGCGAAATCGCCAAACCGGAGGAGTAGTTTTGGCTCGCCTCTCTCAACCCTCCTCGGACATTCTGCGCGCGAAACCGCACATCGGACGGTTCTACCTAATTCCGGCATTTCGTCTGCGAACTGATTGAGTCCAGTCCTTGCTAATTTGGGGCATGGACGAGAATCAAGCCGACCCGCCGATTCACCCGGCGGGTGTCGTTCGCGACAACTTCGAATCCAATCTTGAGCAATGTGCGGCAGCTCATCTCAGGACGCACCGGCTCCGCAAGGGGGCGCAGCTGTGTCTTCGTGCCCGTTTCCATTGCGAATTGGAATGGCGGTGAGGGGCCGTATCCGATGGTTCCTGGGCGCAGTGTTGCGCGCACGGTTCCTTTCCATGTTGGCGTCCAGGGTGGTTTCCCCTGCTTCGTGGGGATGCCGAGGAAGATGCGATCGACGGCAGCGTCGTTCTTGCGAGGGCTGCGCATGTAGAACACAAGAAGGCCGATCGGCCAAGTCTGAATCTCTGTTGGTTGTGAGGAGATAGTCAAGGTTCGTCTGCCGCGCCGCTCCACGCGAAGCGGTCCCGTCATCCCCTGAATATTGGGTCGTGATTTCAGTCGTCAACAGTAAAGTGAATCGGACGAAGAAGCTGTGTGCTTAACTGGAAGGAAATTCGGGACAGGGCCCCCGGAATTGGCGTAGAGCCCCATTTTGTTGGATTTGGTGGACCTGGTCGGGTTCGAACCGACGACCTCTTCCATGCCATTTAAGAAATATCAATCACTTACGGACGTCTTTACCAGAAACAAAAGACTTAGCACGAGGCCGCGTGGACTCCGGTGGACGCCACGGGGCGGCTTTTGGGCGTCTGGACTCCACGCGGACTCCGGGACTCCACGCAGTTGCTGGCACGTGGCGTGCTGTCGTGCGCGCGCGGTTGCGGGCTGCTCTATTTGTTGTCTGCCGAAGGAGACGACAATCAATTTCCATATAAGGAGGATGCCCATCGTGATGTGGTCCAGCGGACTCATGCGCGTCTGAGATCAGCGCACCATTTCTTGCCGTGGCAATCGCGTGAGCCGTGTGGGCGCTTACTGCACATCCTAGCTTTCGAATGGCGCGTGATCGGCCCCGCGGCCTTCGCCAAATGCTGCGACCTCCAACAATGGGACTTCCTGGGAACTGCTATTGTCTCGCGCTTCTCGCTGCGGACTTTTTGAGAAGTAAAATGTGGGTATCATGCCGCAGCACGAGCCAGACGAGGATGTTATTCAGCTCTCGATGTTGGAGAACGGGCTGGATTTCATCCGGTCGGGCCTCAAGCACATCGTCGCGCGCGTCTCGAAGTTCGACCTGAAGTACGCTGTCCTGCACCTCTCGGCCGGCATTGAGCTCGTGCTGAAGGATCGGCTGATGCGGGAGGACTGGACGCAGATCTTCGTCAGGCCGGAGGAAGCAACGGAGGAGAAGCTCAAGTCGGGCAATTTCAAAAGCGTGACATTGAAGCAATGCCTGGAGCGACTGGAAGCGCACTCCCCGGTTGGTCTGCCGGACCAGGCGCTCCTCATGTCCTTCAAGGAGCAGCGGAACCCAATCGAGCATTTCGCGTTGAACCAGAGCCGGGAGGCGCTCGAAGCATCATCGGCTATTGTCCTCGGGTCGCTCCTGGACTTCATCGGTGAGGCATACGAGGATGGTGATCTTTCCCGTGACGAGAGCGACCTTTTGCAGGAGATCCGTACCAGCCTCGCGGAATTCAAGCGATTCACGGACGAACGAATGACCGACATCCAGCCGCTCCTGGAAGACCACAAGAAGCACTACGGCCAGATCGTCGTCTGCCCGTCGTGTATGCAGGACGCGCTCATGGCGGATTGCGACGTGAAGTGTGCGTTCTGCGGGTACGCGGCCAAGGCGGAGGAGGCCGCCGAGCTCTACATCGCGAACACCCTCGGCGTCAGCCGCTACTACTGCATGAAAGAAGGCGAGGAGTACCCGCTTCGGAACTGCCCGAACTGCGACAACGAAGCGCTAGTGTACGAGGAAGGCTACACGGAAACCGATGGGATCTGCTTCGCCTGCGGAAACACGCCATTACCCGGCGACCTAGTCTCGTGCGACCAATGCCAGGAGCTCTGCGACCCCGACGACCTGACCGGCGGTATGTGCACGGACTGCTTCCGAGCCTACGTCGCACAGGACAACAGCTAGTGCAATGAGCCTTGAGCAGCGCATCGCGGCCATCGCGCGGACCATCTTCTTGCCGGAGTTCTCGTTTGCTTCGAACAAGTTTCAGGTCGAGAAGGTCGGCCAGCTTGAGCTCGCGGATCATGTCGTGTGGGCTGATGACCTGTTGATCGCTATCCAGATGAAGGAGCGTGAACGGGATCTGCCAGAGGCGAACTGGTTCGAGGATAAGGTCCTCAAGAAGGCGACGAAGCAGGCCCGTGACACGCTCAAGTTCCTTGGCGAGTACCGCTCGATCCTCATTGAGAACCAGCGCCGGCACCGGTTCCATTTGGAGCCTGCGAAGCTCAAGCGGAAGTTCATGGTGGTCGTCTACGACGAGCCTGCGTCAATCGTCTACCGCGCCAGGCCGAACCATCACGTCAGCAAGACGGCCGGACTGATTCACGTGCTCCGCTCTACGGACCTGCTTGATGTGTGCCGGACGTTGATCACGTTGAGCGAGATCGCGAGCTACCTGGATTTCCGCGCGAACATCGTCCGCCAGAACAGCCTTCTGAGCGAGCGGGCCATTCTCGGCCAGTTCCTGCGCGGAGCGGTCAACGAGCTTCCCGACGAGCGCAATGTCGAGGAGTTCTCGCGCTTCCGCCGGAATCGTTCGCGCTTCGACATCCGGTGGTTCTTTGAGGAACTTCCCGGCGTGATCCACACGAACCATAACGGGGACGACAAGTCCTACTACGGCATCCTCAGGGAGTTTGTCCTCTTGGACCGCTTCGAGCTGGAGCAGGTCCGCATCAGGATCGGCATAGTCAACGACAGCCTGCAGCATTCGGCGAACCACCCGCCGGTCGTCATGGCCACGCAGCGCGGCACGTGTTTCGTCTGGATCGCGGTACCGGATGACAATTACGCGCAACGGTTCAATCTCCTGCTGAACATGATCGTCTTGGCGAAGTACCAGACGCGGATGGACCGATGCGTCGGCATGTCATATGCCAGAAGATCGGACGGTCTGATCGAACTGGACATGGGTTACGCGGACGAGCCGTGGGCGCACGATCCGCTGGCAGAACAGTGCTTGGCGGAGGCGAACCCTTTCATGCCCTTCGGCATCTTGGACAAGCCGGGCTACCGCATCGACTGACCTGCGTTGGAGCCAACGCGAATCAGAATCGCGTAAAAAACTGATATTGTTGGGCTTTCCAGATTCTCCACAACCGGATCGTGGTGACCGGCCAGGTTGTAACCCTTACTGTATCGACGCTGTCTGCTTCTCGCCGACGCTGGCCAATCGCTCCTGGATCAGCCGAGTGAGTTCTTCTTGGCGGGTCAGTTGGATCTTCGTGTATTCCTCGGTCATGCGGACCGTGCTGTGCCCGGCGATTTTGGACGCCTCAATGCTCGACCCGCCTACCTCTTGCCGCCACGTGATGTTGGCGCGTCGGAAGGAGTGCGGCCCGAGCCCTGGGAAATCGCAGCCCTCGGCCACCGCCGCCCGCTTTAGAGCTTGCCGTACACCGGAATCCCATAGCGGGAGTCCGCTGCCGTCCGTCCGGACGAAGACCCACTTCTCCGGTTGCGCCTTATCCGCCGCAGCCTTCGCGCGGTAGCGATCAACCAGGTATCCCAACGTGAGCGGTCGCTTGCTGGTCTTTGACTTCGGATCGTCTATGTCACCGCGCCAGTAGCGCTGCGCGATGCGGAGGACCCCGCTCTGAAGATCTACGCGGCACCACTTCAGCCCCAGGATTTCGGAGATCCGTGCGCCGGTGGCGATTGCGGTTTCAAGCACGAGCAGGTTGGGATCGCTCAGCCGCGCCAGCACCTTTACGGTCTCCTCTTCCGTCAGAATCCGCTCCGGCCTCACGCTCCACTTCTCCCCAATCTTGACGCGGGAAATCGGGTTACGCCGCCCTTCTGGCCAGTATCCCCAGTCCTCTGCTTTGGTGTAAATCCCGGACATGATGCCGCGCAGGTCGTTCATCATGTGCCAGGAGTTGCAGGTATTGTGCAGCCACTGCTGGACCTCATCGGGTTTGATCTCGCACAAACGCCGATCCCCCCATTGCGGGACGATGCGCTGCTCGAGGTGGATGACGTACTTATCGCGCGTCGGTTTTGCCAGCAGGAAGTGTCCGGCAACTTCCGCTTCGACGTGCGCTGCCCTGTACTTCTCGACCATCTTGCCGAATAGGGCCAATCCATCAGCGACCTTCTCCTGGATGGTGGGCTTGTTGATCGTCGCCAGGAATTTATCGCGCTCAACTTCAGCTTGTTTCTTCGAGAGCCGAGTCTCGCCCTTGCTCGGGCCGACGGTGTGGAACTTCCGGATGGCCTTCGTCGTGCCATTCCTTTGCAGGACATCTTCCCAATAGCGGAAATACCAGTACGAACCTCCGCGATCCGTTCGCTCGTGAACTCCGGGATGCTGAATCCGTGTTTTCAATTGCAAGCCTCCAGTTAGCGCCTGAAGGTTACCGTCGTCTCGAAGCATCACGCAAGTCTCATAATTTCAATCAGTTACAGTTAAATCGTGACCGCCATGGGGGATTCTCTCTGGCAGATGTACAGCGTGTGCCGGGCGCGCGTCATGCCGACGTAGAAAAGCCGGGCCACCGAGTCTCTTTGCGGTCCACGCTTCTGGTAAGCTGCGTCACCTGCTGGGCTAACATCCGGAAAGAGAAAGACCACATCCGCCTCGCCGCCCTTTACCGAGTGGATGGTTCCGACGATTACGCTAGGCGATTCCTCCAGCGCGGCTGGTCCGCCGGCCAGCGCCGCGGCGACCGGAAACTGCACACGTGCATGGAATGCCGGTGCGACGCGCCGGGACCACCACTGGAGCAATTGCCGGGAATCGCTGGAGGCTGCCAGCAGAGCCTCAAACGCGGCGGGCTCAAACAATTCATTGAGCCGCTCCATGGTCACCGGGAGGGGATCGTCGGATGCCTCGATTAGCTCTCTGGCTCCCGTCCGCAGATTGCCCTTTGGGTTGAGCCACTCTGCCCACAGCTTGAGGTCGCTGTGCGTCCACGGGTGATCGCCAAGCAGGGACAGAATCCGGTTGGCCGAGGATTCTTTTCGTCCATGTCGCAGTGGATTCCAGTAGCCGGCGGATTTCCTGTATGGGTTGTGAAAAGGGATGCCCCATTGCCGCAGCACGGCGATCACCGGATGCAACATGTAGGAGCACGACGCCAACAGCATCACCTTCTGTCCTTTCTCGAGGTGCTGCATGATCGTCTTGAGAATCCAGTACTCGGGCGATTTGTAGCCACCGCGTGAGACGTCCACGCACACCCCGTCTTCCGGCCGGGGATCGTAGTTCTTCTCTTGGCGGCGAGAAACTTGATGAATCAAGCTAGTTGCGCGCAAGTGAACCTTGCGCGGTACCCGATAGCTCTGCTGAAGGACGATCTTGTGATCCTCGGGAATCTCCGGGTCCAGCACTGCGTCTGGAGTCGCGCCGCACCAGCAGTAAATGGTCTGGTCGTCGTCGGCCGCGATGATGAAGTACTGCGCGTTTTCACCCCACCTGCGCACCAAGCCCAACTGCATCGGGTTAAGGTCCTGCGCCTCATCAGCGAAGACCACGTCCGGCCTCTTCGGCGCGATGCGAATCTCGCGCACTGCGGTCTCGATCAGGTCACAGAAGTCCATCACCCGCCGCGAAGCCTTGTAGCGGCTCCACTTGGCGGCGAATTCTCGAAGCGCTGCCGGCCAAAGTTCCATGGAGCGCATCATTCCCCGAGACCGATTCAACTCACCCAGCCAGTAGTCGCCGCCGCCTCGCACGCCGTCGACGAGATCCTCGTCGGATTCCTCCCCATCCAGTTTTCGTTCCTTCTTTGCGGGAGTGATCCGCAGATGGGGGTTCTCCCGGTTCCATTCCTCCACGTGGACTTCAGCGATTTCTGGACGGCCCAGTGCGTGCCAGCAGTGCGAGTGCAGTGTCCCAACGCGGTCGGAACTGACTGGGAGATCCTGCCCGGCAAGTTCCGCGGCTGCCGCGCGCGAGAAGCTCGTCACCAACACGGAGTCTTTGCCGAACCGCTGGACGGCGCGGCGGATCTGCTGGCTTAAGTTGGTGGTCTTCCCGGTGCCGGGCGGTCCGAAGATGCGGTACTCGGCCGTGACGGAATGGTCCCGCTCGCCAATTCCACCGAGAGCTTCTTCAATGTCAGGATGGTCTGGCATCGCAAGTCTCCTCGCTGGCTCCGACGTGGGCGCCGGGAGCGAACTCACTTGCGGGCAGCAGCCACCGGCTTTGGTCCCGCAACTGCGTCCGCTTGAGCCTAGTGCTCGATGCGCCAAGGGCCGAGAGCATCGCAGTCACCTCTTTGATCGCGCGATTCTCACCCCACGTCTTGTTGATGTGTTGTTGCAGGTCGTGCGAACAAATCGCGACCCGTCCTTCGTAGACTGCGGGTTTAAAGCGGGTCTGATAAGGATGATCTTCCTCTGCGTCAATGAACGGCGTTTCGGCGAGATAACGCTCGACATACAGCTTCGCGGCGCCCACGAGATTTGCTTCGTCGCCGCCATCCTCGACTGTCAAGGCATTCAGGATCATCTGAGCGACGCGATCCCAGACCTTCGGCGGAATCCTCGGGACCAGATGATCAACCGCACTCGCGATCTTCATGCGGAAGCTCTGTTGCCCGACGAGTTTGTCGACGCTGGGGAACCCAATCTTGGTGGCTTCCAGCTCTACACGGTAGGTTGGTTCCTGACCGTCAATCTTGACGATTCGGAGCACACGGACGCCAATCGCGTTTGAGATCTGCTCACACAGGAGCGCCCGCGCGGCCGGAGAGTCTGGCTTCGTTTGTGGCGATGGTTGGCCAGGTTCATCAACCGGAACCTCAAAGGATGTGGCGGCGGCGTTCTCGTTTCGCTTGGATGCTTTTGAAATGGTCCGCTGGAAGTAGTCGAGTCGGGTTCGTTGTGGCTTGCCGTGGATTCTCCGGTGGTGGATCATCAGGTCAACGACCTGTTGTTCGGACAGACCCGTTTCGATGCCAAAATTGGCGAGGGCCAGGTCGTACCCGGACTGGGACTGGTCTTTGAGGTCATCGCGCTGGCACAGCCAGGTCTTCTTGAAGCGCGGGTCGGCGGCCAAGTGTCGATTGAGGAGGTTTTCGGGCACGGTCGCATCCGGGTTAACGGAGAGCGGCTTGTCGGCGACCTTCTCCTTCCATCCCTGCGTGACGCGCTCTTGCTCCTCGGTGTCGGGCACGCTGTGGGCTTCGAGGAATTCCGCCAGGTCGCTGGGATTGTACCGGCGGTCGGTTTGGCTCTGGATTTCGACCGCCTTTGGATTAGCCGGGTCCTTGCAGTTCTTCGTTCCCGGCACACGTAAGACTCTGGCGAGGTCGGCGAGACGATCAAACGCCCAGCCGTGCGCAGCGGCATTCAGACGGAGCAGCGACTGCCAACGGAGCGCAAGCGCGCCGGCATTGCGGCGGTCCTCGTCTGACTCGAAGATCAGCGGTTCCCGAAAGAGCCACCACGCATGCGCGCCGTTTCCGGTTCGGACGACGAATGTCGGCGGAAACTCGTCCGGCAGGATCTTCATCGCATCCTCGACGGTCGCCGGCAGCGCCGCCTTTGGGTGCGCATCGGACTTCAGGTCAAGGTCGGCCCATAGCCCGACGATTCCGGCCACTTCATTCGAGGGGCAACGACGCGCGGACCCGTAATCCCTGGCTGAGAGCCCGACGCCGACATATAGATCATGGTCTTGCCGCGATTCGGCGACCTGAATCGCCTCCTCCATCTTCCGGAACCACTGGGAGTGTTTTTCCGGCAGGGTCCACAGCAGCAGGAGAAGATCGTCCGGCTTGCCGGCAAACAGTGCTTCCAGAAACCGGCGACCTTCAGACTGCATCGGATTCGCCTCCCTCGAGTTGGATTCCGAGGGCACGCGCTATCGCATAGGATATGGCGCGCGGCTTCGACACGCTGCGCGCCTCGCCCGTAGCGGCCTTAATCCGCACGTGGACTCGGACGTAGCCCTCGGCGTCTCCAGACATGGTGTATTCCTCGGGTTCCGCCTTCTCCAATAGCCGCAAAGCATCGGCCAGTCTCTCTGTCGGCTGGAATCGCCAACGGGGCATCCAACCTCGTTTGCCCGTAAGGAAGCGGTCTGGTCCGACACTCCAGCCCATGACGCGCTTGGCCAAAAGGGCGGCTAGATTCTCGCTGGTCAACTTGAACCTCCTCGATAAGTTCCGAGACGCAAGTCCAGCGTATCTGTCAACTAATTAATTGCAAAGGAGATAGACTGCGGGGATGTTCGTGTTGGATCGGATGAGTTCGGGTTGATTCGGGTCAGTTCGGAATTTCTGGAGGGAGGTAGGCTTTGAGGGACTCGACCGTGATTTTTCGGTTATGACCCTGTCCTTCTGTCTTCAATGCTTCGCTGCTGATTAGCTTCTGGCGCTGCCTTTCACTGATGCCGAGGTACTGTTCGGCGGTCGCGAAGTTAACCAATCGCTTCCCGTCCAGGAGCGTCGCATCTCCCTTCCCTGCTTTGATCGATCGGCGTTCGGCGTATTCCTGTTTTGGCGTAGCCGCAGATGCGTGCGCCAGGTCTCCTCCCGGTGGTTCAGCCGGTTGGTCTCTTGAACGGTCTACAGCGACGTGGCTCAGGCGATCAAGCTCAAGGGGCTTCCCCTTTAGAGTCACCACATACTTCCGCCACTCCTCCAAGTCCGATTCCGCGAACCGACGCATGCAATATAGGAATGCAAAATCCGCAAATCGATCAGCGTTCCGGTTGGTAATAAGATTCTCGGCTTTGGAGTTCGGCGCAGGGATACAATCATGCACGAACACTCGCTTCCAATACACCCAGGTCGCGAACATCTTCACTTGCTGCGGAAGTATAGCTTCTGTCTTGTCCGGAGTTGAAGGGGAATGTGTCCTCCATTCGAACGTAAGCCGAAAGACAAAATCAGCTCCGGCCACCCACCATGGGCAATCGGTCGTGACCAGATCGGGCTTGTCATTCCACGGATGAACTCCGGACCACGTTCCCCAATGTTCTGCAATTTCTCGCTCGCGGAATGCGACTTCGGCTTCGGCGCGCGCTCGACCGACCTGCGTAATCTGGTTTATCCATGGTGCGGCTTTCGGATTTTCTTTGATCAACTCTACTATTGCTGGATCGTCACTGACCGCTCCGGCCGGCGGCCTTGAGTCGGGGAGCCCTGCGGTTCCAATGACGAGCGCCCTCCGGTCCGCGTCTGTATGGTGTCGATCTGCTGCCTTGTCTCGTGTATGCCCGCTGTCTTGCTCAGTCGTCGCTGAGCGCACCTCAGATCGGTCGAGATGTTCTGAAGAAGACTTGAACGAATCCGAGTCGGTTGGTTCGCTTTCCGCAGCGCTCAATTCCTCAGATTCTGATGTCTGCGGGAATATCGCTTCCGCTTGCAATTCTACCCATTGCCTAAGTGGATCGGTGTTCACTTTCCCGCTGCTATTCTTCGATGCAACGCGTGCGCTCCGATTGACAACCAACAGCCAGTGTGCGACTCGATCTTCGAGGTACGGCTTGATTGCCATGGCGAGGTTGTGTCGTTCGTTCAACCCGATGTACTGCCACCATTCCTGGTTTGAAAGGTTGATTCCCGGCGGCTCGCCTGGAACGGGAGGGGGCGGGATGGCATGAAACCGGTAGCGGTACGTGATCGCATCTCCAACCACGTCGTGATAAAGGCAATTTGGATCTGGATCATTCCCCGCGATCACAATGAACTCCCGACCCTTCCATCCCTCGCTTCCGTGCTGCCAGTCTGTTCGGGTGACCTGCTCACCGGGACTGCTTTCCCACTCACTTCCAAAAACGTCACCCAGGAGATTGCGGACCATCGCGGCGAGAACCTCCTCCGCGCTCTCATCGGACGAAGGGACTTCGCAAAAGGCCCTCGCATTCACCTCGAAGATCTTAGTCGCGTACGCCCTGAATGGCGCTAAGAGCGCGCTGTTATTCGGCCAAGCCGGACCGCCAAAAACCGCCTCGACCTCGGCCCTCAAGTTAGAACGCTCACTGACATTCACTTCAGCTATGTGCTTCTCATACTCTGGCGTCAAAGCCGAGCCGTCATGTTCAATCGTCGGAGAAGAGTTAATCCAATCGACCTTGCCACTTAACCGGGTGATCGGAATCGGCCCCGTTTGTGTGACCGGCAGCTTCCAAACCGGGTTCGTCTGTGCGGGACGGTCCATTGCCCCTTTTGCATGTTCTCGAATAAACGCAGCGCACTCTGGTCGATTGGCCGTCGCCGGGTTCTCAGGATTCGGTCGCTTCGGTCGATCGGCCCCTTCTCCGGCCTCGCCCTTCTGCGCGTCATCAGGTTTCGCCCCGTCTGTCTCGCCTTGCCGCTGACCCGTATTGTCCGCGGCATGCCGTAGGGATTTGGCGATGTAGAGCTTGAAGTTCTTTTGCCTCAGGTCGGGAATGAAAGACTCATCTGCTGGTATGTGGCTCAATGCGAATTGTGCCGCCGCCTCCAAACAGGCCGGCATATCCTTGTGCGGCGCGATCTCAAGGCACTCTTGAGCAACCACATCGAAGATAGGGAGTCCGACGCTCTCCCTGACAATTGAGGTTGTTAGCCACTTCGCGAGCGTGTCGTCGTCCGAATCCAGTGCTTGTTCGTAGGTTTCCGCGTGTTCGTGGCTCGGCAGCATCGTCGTAAACTGCGCCAGGATCATGTCTCTTGCTTTCACCTCGATCTCCAGCACTGCCGCTTCAATTCGAAGGAACGCGGCCTCGCTCAGATGACCAATCGCTGGTCGTTTAGGCGCCTTGCTCGTTCCAGCCATGATTCCTTCGAGGTAAGCGACGAGTGCAGAGGAGCGGCTCGACTTTTCTCTAGCGTCGTGAACGTTCGTGTCCGGTGGCGGCGTCTTGTCGGGATATGAAACTGATGATTGCTCCGGCTGCAGCAATTCCGTTGAGAATCGGCTTTCACCGCTGCTGCCGACCTTCCGCACGGTGGCTTCCGGGTCTGGTGCCATCGCGGCGCTTCGTTTCTGCCATCTTTTCAGACACTCGGCACGTACCAGGGGATCAAGCCGACTCCTAGCGCACTCCTGGAATTCCGCTTTGGATCTCTCGTAAGTGATCCAGAGGGCCTTCTCATAGGATTTCAGCTTCTCTTCATAGACTTTCTCCGAGTAGACGTCAATGACCAACTGGACCATGCTTTCAAACTTGTCAGGTGCGTAGTCGCCAAAAGCACTCCGCATGTATGTAGAAGCCATTTCCCACACGTACTCGCACCCGGCTGCGTGCCACGGATACGTTGTCCCGAAGTCACCAAATCTGTCTACCTGCGTATCTATGTCTTCTCGATCCAGATCCCAGTTCCCCCATTTCTCAGCCGCTTCGTGCTGCCTGAAGGCTATCTCAGCCTTAGCCTTGGCCGCCTCCATGTCGCGGACGAAACTTGCGGCCCCAGCTATCCCTGGCAGCACGCTTGCCAACTCCGGAAATCGCTCACCCATCTGTCGCAGGTGATCTGGGTCGAGAAACCTGAGAAAACTATCCTCGCCTGTCGCCGCCTTCGCGACTCTGTGAGGGCCTCCTGCCTTGGGCCTATTCGCCGGCGGTTCCGATGGCAGCTTCCCGGTCGCGAACTCGCCGGATTGCGGTGCCGCCTCCGCTTTCCACATATTCAGCTCAAGTTCGAGCGACTTGGCATGGATGTGTGCAGCGAGGGTATCTGAAAGCAGTTGTTCATTTGATCTGGCAGCAGTTCCCGCCACTGGGTCACAGTCAACCTGCACCATAGGAAGGCCGCGCGTCAATTGCGTCCACCGCCTCAGGCTGTAGCCGAGCAACTGTTGCTCAACATAGTCATCCCGCTCTTTGTACTCAGACGAACCAACGGCTCTGGTATAAGCCTTCGCTGCTGATTCGTACAGGGTCTCAACCATTTCGACCAGGACATCCACGAGGCGGATCTGGGCTGCGTGGGAGATCATATGGCCGGCCTCAGTCGTCACCCAACCGTCGTGCACGATGGCGTGCCGAGTCTCTAGCAGGCTCACCTCGTACTTAGCGCGCAGCGCCTGGAGTGCGCTGTTCGCTTCATGGCTCAAGAATCGAAAGCTACAGCCGAATTGTTCGTCGCCCTGAGACATCGCCCCTTTCGCGAGTTCCCGCGTTGAAGAAGCCGCCCCTGTGCAAGATCCCCCGACCTTCGAACCGGTCCGTGACGGGGTGGCGAGGCGACCAATCTAAACGTAACACGGGTCAGATGTTGTGGAGAATTCTGCTGAATTAGACGGATCTGCCGGGGTCCTCGCGTTGGTTCCCCATCGTGGACGCGTTTCGAACTTTGGTGAGCTGCCCGCCGCCGGCGATTAGAGCCGTCTCCCAGTGGATTGAGTCGATTGCGACTGCGTGAGCATCATGGTGGCCTGCTGAGCAGGTCCGACTGCAGACGCAAGACGACGCTTTTCGAATGGATCCTCCGCCCGCGAGTCTCCTAATTCAACCGATCCACCGAGCAGCGCACATTTCACCACGGCGTCCGGCTGGGTCGAAATGCTCGCTTTACTCCGGACGGCTAACCGAGTGGCGATTCGTCGAACGCGCGAGCCCTTCGCTTGCGTGGTACGTCGCACCCCGGAGGGGAATAAGATGGTTGTTCTCGGTTGGCGAGGTAGACAATTGGTCGCCACCGTTCAGGTCGTGGCTTGCCCGCTCGATGAACGTCGCGGGTCGCCGAGGCCTCAACACACGTGAGGCGCTTTACACGAACGAGGAAGGACTGCGACTGAGGCGACGACATGAATGTATTTCAACTTCGCGAGCGGCTAATCAGTGATTATTCCTCTTACATTCGGAGCTTCATCAGAATTCGAGACGAGCGCGTTGATGCGCTCGTGACCTCGTGCCTTGACCAAGGCCGCCTATGGCCAGATCCGCTAATCCAACTCAACCCTTCTTTTCAGTACGCCGGGACAATCGAAGATTTGGTAGCCGAGGGCGTGCTGCATTCTGAATGCGGCAGGATTTTTCGGGCTGGTAAAGACAAAGGCGAAGGCAAGCAGCTGCGCCTATATCAGCACCAAGCCGATGCGATTCGCAGGGCGCGGGCTGGCCGGAACTACGTCCTCACGACCGGCACCGGATCCGGTAAGAGCCTGGCGTACATCGTTCCCATCGTCGATCATGTATTGCGCCACGGAACCGGATGCGGGATTCAGGCAATTGTCGTTTACCCGATGAACGCCCTTGCGAACAGCCAGTTTGGGGAGCTGCAAAAGTTCCTGCAGCTTGGGTATCCCGATGGCAAAGGCCCAGTCACGTTCGCTCGATACACGGGCCAGGAGCGTGACGAAGAGCGCACCGCCATCGTATCCAAGCCGCCGGACATCCTGCTCACCAACTATGTGATGTTGGAACTCATCCTGACCAGGGTTTACGAAAAGCAACTGGTCAAAGCGGCGCAGGGCTTGAGGTTCTTGGTGTTGGATGAACTCCACACGTATCGAGGACGCCAAGGTGCGGACGTGGCCTTGCTCGTTCGACGTTCTCGGGAGTTCTTTGGCGCGAAACAACTTCAGGTCGTCGGCACGTCGGCAACCCTCGCTGGACCTGGCACATACGATCAGCAACAAGCGGAGGTGGCAGAGGTCGCCAGTGTTCTATTCGGAGCCGAGGTGACGCCAGCCGATGTGATCGGAGAGACACTCCAACGCGCAACGCCGGAGGAAAACGCGCAAGACCCGAAGTTTCTCGCGTCCCTGAAGGCCAGAGTGGAAGATGCTACCGCCGCTTCGCCCACCAGCTATTCTGCGTTCGTTGCAGACCCCTTGTCTTCCTGGATTGAAGGAACTTTTGGAGTTTTTCGTGACAACGTATCCCAACGAATCCGCCGGCGCAGGCCCAGATGCCTTACCGGCAAGGACGGCGCCGCCTTGGAACTCAGCCGCACCACGGGCGCATCCGAGGATCGTGCCAAGAAGGCCATTGAGGAAGCACTGCTGGCCGGGTACACTTGTGAACGCAATCCGGCAACCGGATTTCCAGCATTCGCTTTTCGGCTCCACCAATTCATCAGCCGCGGCGACACAATCTATGCCTCGTTGGAGTCGGAAGACCAGCGATATCTGACGCTAAATCGTCAGCAGTTCGTGCCAGGCGACAGGAAGAAGGTGCTCCTGCCGCTGGTGTTCTGCCGAGAGTGCGGGCAAGAGTATTACTGTGTTAGGCGGGTCGAGGATTCCGATTCCGGCGCAATCACCTATATCCCGCGAGAACTCTCTGACCGTAGCAACGATGACGAATCGAGGGCTGGCTTTCTCTATTGCTGTTCAGAGAATCCGTGGCCATCAGGCACGGAGCAGGAACTTTCAAAACTGCCGGAAGACTGGATCGAGGACACGAATCAAGGTCCGCGCGTCAAGTCTGCCAGGAAGAAGAACCTGCCTCGTCCCATCATGGCGGGCACCGATGGCAAAGAAAATGTGGGCGGCCACGCCGGCCATTTCGTGGAGAGTCCATTCCGGTTCTGCCTTCATTGCCGGGTAGCTTATGATTTCCGGACAACCTCGGATTTTGGGAAGCTGACGTCCCTCGGCACCGAGGGACGGAGCACCGCGACCACCATTCTCAGCCTTGCCACTATTCGTCATCTCAGGAAGGAATCGACGCTCGATCCCCGTGCGCGCAAGCTGCTCAGCTTTACCGACAACCGTCAGGACGCCTCGTTGCAGGCTGGCCACTTCAACGATTTCGTTGAGATCGGTCTCCTGCGATCCGCTTTGTTGAAGGCGTGCTCAGCGAATCCGGGCGGCCTCAGCCATGAGGTCTTTACCCAGAAAGTCTTTGACGCGATTGCTCTCCCGTTCGCCAGCTACTCGAAGGACCCCGATCTGAAGTTTCAGGCGAAGCTTCAGACCGAGCGTGCCTTCCGCGATGTGATCGGTTACCGACTCTATCACGACCTGCGCCGCGGCTGGCGCGTAACCTCCCCGAACCTGGAGCAGTGCGGCCTTCTGGAAATCAACTATCTGTCGCTGGACGAGCTTTCGAATGACAGTTCATCCTGGGAAAACCTGCACCCGGCGCTGGCGGGTGCTACGGCAGAGACCCGGCTAACGGTAGCGAAGACGCTACTGGATTTCATGCGCCGCGAGTTGGCCGTGCAGGTGGACTATCTCGACGCGACCAAGCAGGAGACCATTCAGCAGCAAAGCAGTCAGCGGCTGATCACGCCGTGGGCTTTGGACGAAAATGAACTCCTTGAACACGCCGCAACCCTCTACCCCCGATCTACTCGCCAAGGCGATTTCGGCGGTGATGTGTTTGTCACCGCGCGAAGCGGCTTCGGCCTCTATCTCCGGCGCACTGGCACCTTCCCGCAGTATCACGACCGGCTCACCACCACGGAGGTGAACGAGGTCATTCGTCAGCTCCTGGATACCCTTCGCATGGCTGGCCTGGTGGAGATCGTCGATGAAGCGAAGAGCCCAGACGAGGTTCATGGCTACCGTCTGCCGGCCTCAGCCATTCTCTGGATGGAAGGAGCGGGCACAAAGCCATTTCGCGACCCGATTCGGGTGCCCGGCGAATCGGAAGTCGGCGGGCGTACGAATCCGTTTTTCGTGAACTTCTACCGGTCGCTGGCGTCCGAGTTGGCTGGTTTTGAGGCCAGGGAGCACACCGCACAGGTTCCATACGAGGATCGTCTCATCCGAGAAGACAGGTTCCGGAAGGCGGAACTGCCTGTTCTTTACTGCTCTCCCACTATGGAGCTTGGCGTCGACATCGCGGAGTTGAACGTCGTGAACATGCGGAACATCCCGCCCACTCCTGCCAACTATGCCCAGCGCAGCGGCAGAGCAGGTCGCAGCGGCCAGCCGGCGTTGGTCTTCTCTTATTGCACGACAGGCAGTCCACACGACCAATATTTCTTCAAGCGTCCGGATCGCATGGTTTCCGGCGAGGTCACGCCGCCGCGGCTCGACCTGGCCAACGAGGATCTGGTTCGCGCGCATCTTCATGCCATTTGGCTGGCAGAAGCCAATCTGAGCCTCGGCAGCTCCTTACGCGATCTTCTGGATGTCGCCGGGAATGACCCGACTCTGGCCACGATTCCATCGGTGCTGGATACGCTTCGGCGTCCCCAGCCGCGCCTTGCGGCGCACGTTCGCGCTAAACGCGTTCTCGCCACTTTCGAGAACGATCTCAAAGACGCCGACTGGTATACGCCGCAATGGGCCGAGGAAGTGTTCAAGCAGATCGAGCTCAACTTTGAGGCGGCGTGCGAGCGTTGGCGCAATCTCTGCAAAGCTGCGCTAGCCCAACAGAAGATCCAGAACGCCATCATTATGGATATGTCCCGCACGGCTGACGAACGCCGTCAGGCCGAGAGGCTTCGGCGGGAAGCAGAATCGCAATACAAGCTGCTAACCGAGACGAAGAACGTCGTCCAATCCGATTTCTACAGCTATCGCTACTTCGCCAGTGAAGGCTTCCTGCCCGGGTACAACTTCCCGCGGCTGCCGCTCTCGGCGTACATCCCAGGCCGCCGCACCCAGCAGAGAGACGAATTCCTTTCGCGGCCCCGGTTCCTTGCCATTACGGAATTCGGCCCGCGCGCCGTGATCTACCACGAGGGGTCGCGCTACCTCATCAACAAAGCGATTCTGCCACTCGGCCAGGATGGGCCGGTCTTCGGTCAACTCAAACGATGCACCGCCTGCGGCTACCTGCATCCCATTACGAGTCCTCCCGGACCGGATCTTTGCGAGAATTGCCAAACCAGTCTCGACACGCTGCTCACGCCGATGATGCGCCTGCAGAACGTCTCCACTCGGCGCAAAGACAAGATCAACTCAGACGAGGAAGAGCGCCTCCGCTTGGGCTATGAAACCCAGAGCGGCTTTCGTTATGCGGTTTACCGGGGCGTCAAGTCGCACCAGACGGCACTGGTTCGCAGCGAATCCACGATTTCCGGTCAGTTGAATTACGGGCATGCGGCGACACTCTGGCGCATCAACCTAGGGTGGACGCGGCGCGCGGACAAGAGCCAGTGCGGCTTCGTCCTCGATATCGAACGGGGCTACTGGCAACGCAACGACCTGATGCCGGATGACGACGACGTGGATCAGCTCACCCGCCGCGTCGAACGCGTCATCCCCTATGTGGAGGACCGGCGAAACAGCTTGATCTTTGAGCCGAAAACGACGCAGTCGGTGGAAGTGATCACTTCGCTCGCCTACGCATTGAAGAACGCCATCCTGGTCACCTATCAACTTGAAGACGACGAGGTGGCCTGTGAGTTGCTGCCAAATGGGAAAGAGCCGCGCTACATCTTGCTTTATGAGGCGGCCGAGGGAGGTGCCGGTGTCCTTCGCCGTTTGTTGAAAGACCCGCTGGCTTTCCCGTTAGTGGCGCGAGAAGCTCTGCGCATCTGTCACTTCAATCCGGATACCGGCGAGGATGAAGGCCACGCAGCCGGCGTTACCGAGATTTGCGAGGCGGCTTGCTATGACTGCCTGCTCAGCTACTCAAACCAGCCGGTGCACCGCCTTCTGGACCGCAAGGCAATTCGGGAAATCCTCCTGGACTTCCATCACTCTTCCGTCTCAATCGCGCCTGCCGCGACGCCGCGATCCGAACACCTCATCCAGTTGCAGCGGCTTTGCGGTTCAAACCTCGAAGAGGTCTGGCTCGCCTTCCTGGAGGAGCACGACTACCACCTGCCCACCGGGGCACAGCAGTTCCTGCAAGGCTGCCAGACCCGCCCGGATTTCTTCTATGAAGAACACAATGCCGCCATCTACGTGGACGGCCCACCGCACGACTACCCGGAGAGGAAGATTCGCGATACCACCCAGAATGAATGCATGGAGGATCGCGGCTATGTTGTCATCCGATTCGGCCACAAGGATAACTGGATAAGCATCCTGAAGAAGTATCCGAACATCTTCGGGAGCGGAAAATGACCTTCGCCGTCGGATCTTTAGTCAGGGCGCGCGGCCGCGAGTGGGTCGTCCTGCCGCAATCCGAGCCGGACCTTTTGATGCTTCGCCCGCTTGGGGGCAGCGAGGAAGAGGTCACCGGGATTTACGTGCCGCTTGAGCCCGTCGAGCACGCCCGCTTTGCTCTACCGGACCCCGCCCGCCTGGGCGATTTCCGGTCGTGCCGCCTGCTCCGCGACGCGCTCCGGCTTGGCTTCCGGTCAAGTGCCGGTCCCTTTCGCTCGTTCGCTCACCTGGCAATCGAGCCACGGCCTTACCAACTCGTGCCGTTACTGATGGCGTTGAAGCTCGATCCAGTCCGCGTATTGATTGCCGACGACGTCGGTATCGGTAAGACGGTCGAAGCGGCGCTCATTGCCCGAGAACTGCTGGATCGGGGCGAAGTCACGCGCCTCGCGGTCCTCTGCCCGCCTCAATTGGCCGAGCAGTGGCAACGAGAGCTTCGTGACAAGTTCAACATCGACGCGCAATTGGTGCTCCCAGGCACGGCGACCAGGCTAGAGCGTGGCCTGCCGCTGGGAGAATCCCTGTTCGAGCACCATCCCTTCGTCATCGTTTCCCTTGACTTCATCAAATCCGACCGCCGCCGCGACGAGTTTCTGCGAACGTGCCCCGACCTCGTGATTGTTGATGAAGCCCACACGTGTGCTTGGAGCGGGGAGGGACGTTCTGCCCGGCATCAGCGCCACCAGCTTGTTTCCGGCCTCACCACCGACCCCAACCGTCACATCATTCTGGTTACGGCCACCCCTCACAGCGGTAAGGAGGATGCATTCCGCTCCCTGCTGACGTTGCTGAACCCTGACTTCGCTGCCCTGCCTGCCGATCTCACTGGGCCCACTAACGAAGCCCACCGGCGTCGGTTGTCTGCCCAGTTCGTGCAAAGGCGCCGTGCCGACATCCGGCATTTCCTCCAAGCGGACACACCCTTTCCGGACCGCGAAGAAAAGGAGCTGACTTACCGCCTTACGGACGCCTACCGAAAGCTCTTCGATCGTGTCCTGGAATACGCCCGCGAAGTGGTGACCGAATCCAGCGGACACCGGCAGCGCGTCCAGTGGTGGTCCGTCCTGGCGCTTCTGCGAGCGCTTGCCTCAAGCCCTGCTGCGGCGGCCGCCACCCTCCGCACCCGCGCTGCCACGCTCGACACCGAGACTACCGAAGAGGCGAACGCGATCGGCCGGCGCGCCGTCCTCGATCTGACAGATGACGAATCGGCGGAAGGAATCGATCTCGCCTCCGGTAGCGATGCCGAAGCAGAAGGGGACGACAAAGCGCGCCACCGCCGCCGTCTTCAGGAAATGGCGCGCACCGCCGACGGCCTCAAGGGCGAACTGGATGCCAAACTCGCCGGAGCGATCGGGATCGTCTCCTCTCTTCTCAAGGACGGTTATCAGCCAATAGTCTTCTGCCGCTTCATCCAGACCGCCGAGTACGTCGCCGCCGCGCTTCGTTCCAGCAACAAGATCCCGCGCGGCGCTGAAGTCGTCTGTGTTACGGGTGAACTCGCGCCTGCCGAGCGTGAAGACCGTATCAGCGCGCTTGCCGAATTCCCGCAACGCGTACTGGTGGCCACCGATTGTCTCAGTGAAGGCATCAACCTGCAGCGTGACTTCAACGCCATCCTCCATTACGACCTGTCGTGGAACCCCACCCGTCACGAGCAGCGAGAAGGGCGCGTGGACCGTTTTGGCCAGCCGAGCCAGAAGGTCAGGGTGGTCACCTATTACGGAGAGGATACCGGAGTGGACCGCATCATCCTCCGCGTCCTTCTCCGAAAGCACAAGACTATCCGCAGTTCCCTGGGAATCTCGGTGCCGGTCCCGGCAAGAGCAGAGGAACTCGTGGAAGCCATCTTTGAAGATGTTTTGCTCCATAAGCGCCCCAAGGACAACCGGCAGATGCTGCTCGAATTCGGCAGCAACGAAGCAGAGGCCGCCGACAGTTCAACGCGAAAGGTCCAGGAAGAGTGGCAGAACGCAGCCGAGCGTGAAGCCCGCTCTCGCACGATGTTCGCCCAGGAGACGATCAAATTCGGCGAGGTGGCGCAGGAGGTGGACGCCGTCCGGACTGCCATCGGCTCTGGTGTAGACGTAGCGGCGTTCTGCCGGACTGCATTGCGGCATTACAAGGCGTCCATTTCCGATGTTGGATCGGGCATCCGGGCGCGCATCGAGGTCAGCCTCCAGGATGTTCCCCGTGCCGTGCGCGACTCGCTGCCGATTCCAGGTAACCCTACAAACCTGACCGCGCGTTTCGAGTTGCCGGTCCAGCCCGGCGAGTTCTATCTGCATCGCACGCACCCGCTGGTGGAAGCTCTCGCGACGGGAATACTCGATTCTTCGCTGGACAGCACGGCAGAAACAGGCGCGGCGCGCTGTGGCGTGGTTCGCACGAAGGCCGTTGAGCGCCGGACCACTCTCTTGCTGGTGCGGCTGCGCTATCACATCGAGACCGAGATCAAATCGGGAGCCCGCGGAAAGGAAGTCGCGGAACGCCGGCAGCTTCTGGCCGAGGACAGCCAGGTGCTGGCGTTCGCCGGATCTCCGCAAAGCGCCGAATGGCTCAGTAAGGAGGAGGCAGAAGCGCTGCTCGAAGTCATACCCGACGCGAACATCGCTCCCGAACTCCAGCGTGACGCACTCCAGCGCATTATCGACGGCGTCCCCGCACTCATGCCGCACTTGGAATCGGCCGCGCGGAGTCGAGCGGCGGAACTTCTTGAGGCCCACCGGCGAGTCCGGTCGGCTGCCCGTTTGCGCGGCGTCAGTCAAAAGGTGGAGCCGCAGCTGCCGCCGGATATTCTCGGCATCTACGTCTTTCTGCCCGTCCCGGCTGCCGGAGGCCAGGCATGAGCGCCCGGACACTGGCAGCGTTCTCAACGATCCGCACGGAAGGGGCGATGCTGCCCTCCGACATTCTCGTTCGCGTGGCTTCAGGTGATAAGAGCTTGGGCGGGTTGGAAGAGTCTTCCTATCATCTGGCGCCGGGAGAGAAGATCGGCGAAGCGACCAACCGGGCATGGAATCGCTTGCAGGCCGCGTGGGCCAACTTTCAGTCTGCCCGCGAGAAACTGGCGGCAACCGATACCGGCACCAGTCTCACGCGTGAGCGCTGGCTGCTGCCGTTATTCCAATTACTCGACTATGGACGCCTTCAGGCAGCCAAGGCCGAAGAAATCGGCGGCAAGTCGTACGCAATCAGCCACGCCTGGCAGCAGACACCCATTCATCTTGTCGGCTGCAATGTAGATCTCGACCGACGCACTCAAACAGCCGCTGGCGGCATGCGGTCCAGTCCACACAGCGTTCTCCAGGAACTGTTGAACAGGAACGACCAGCATCTCTGGGGGATCGTTTCCAATGGCCTCCGGCTGCGGTTGCTGCGCGACAACATCAGCCTGACCCGTCAAGCCTACGTCGAGTTCGATCTCGAAGCGATGATGGCTGGCGAGGCTTATCCGGACTTCGTCCTACTCTGGCTGCTTCTGCACCAATCCCGCTTTGAGGCCGAGCGTCCTGATCAATGCCAACTGGAGAAATGGTCTCAGGCGGCCCGCACCGAAGGCGTCCGCGTGCTCGATGGCCTGCGCGACGGCGTCCAACGATCCATTGAACATCTTGGCCAGGGATTCCTTGCTCATCCGTCCAACGCCGCGCTTCGGGAGAATTTACGCTCGGGGGAGCTGGATAAGCAGGACTACTACCGACAGATCCTTCGCTTGGTCTACCGACTGCTCTTCCTGTTCGTGGCCGACGACCGTGATCTGCTGCTTCCGCCAACCGCCGATCCGGTCGCGCAGAAGCGCTACCGCAACTTCTACGCCACGACTCGTCTGCGTCACCTCGCCACCACGCGCGCCGGATCGCGGCACCACGACCTCTATTGCGGCTTGAAGCTAGTGATGGAGAAGCTCTCGGGCGATGGCTGTACGGAACTCGCTCTTCCCGCCCTCGGCAGCTTTCTGTTCTCGCCGCGAGCGCTCCCGGACCTAAACGCCTGCGACATTTCGAATCTGCATTTTCTGGAAGCCATCCGCTCTCTGGCCGTCACCCAAACCGGTCAGAGCCGCCGTGTCGTGGACTACAAGAACCTGGGAGCGGAAGAACTCGGCAGCGTTTACGAATCGCTGCTGGAACTTCACCCTGATCTAAATCCCGAAGCAGCCACCTTCGAGTTGAAAGTTGCCGCCGGTAGCGAGCGCAAGAAGACCGGCAGCTACTACACGCCAACGAGTCTGATCTCCTGCCTGCTCGACTCTGCTCTCGATCCGGTCCTGCTGGAGGCTGCAAAACAGCCTGAGCCTGAGGTCGCCATCCTCAAGCTGAAGGTGGTTGACCCCGCCTGCGGTAGCGGGCATTTTCTGATCGCGGCGGCACATCGGATTGCCAAACGACTTGCCGCCGCGCGGACTGGGGAAGAGGAGCCGCCACCGGAAGCACAGCGTAAGGCTATTCGCGACGTGATTGGCCACTGCATCTATGGCGTGGACGTGAATCCGATGGCAGTCGAGCTCTGCAAGGTTTCTCTCTGGATGGAGGCGCTGGAGCCCGGTAAGCCCCTGTCGTTCTTGGAGCACCGCATCCAGTGCGGCAACAGCCTGCTCGGGGCTACGCCTGCACTGCTAGCCCAAGGGATTCCCGATGAGGCGTTCACGCCCATCGAGGGGGATGACAAGGAGATCTGCAAGGAGTTCAATCGGATCAACAAGGACGAGCGCAATAAGCAGATGCGCCTCTTCGCAGCCACAACTGAGCCGTGGCTGCAACTCGGCAATTTCGCCGCCAGCTTGATGAACCTGGATACGGTTGGCGACGACTCCATCGAGGTTGTTCGCGAAAAGGAACGCGTATACGAAGAGGCAATCCGTTCTGGCGACTACCTCGATGGGCGCTTCTGGGCCGACACTTGGTGCGCGGCGTTCGTTTGGAAGAAAACACGCGCTTTCGGGTATCCGATCACGGAGGAGGCATTCCGCCGCATCGAGCGCAACCCGCACGCCTGCGAGCCTTGGATGAGGCGTGAAATCGAGCGACTAGCCGGCGAGTACCGCTTCCTTCACTGGCACATGGCCTTCCCCGATGTCTTCCGTGTCTCGGCCGCCGACGAGAAGCCGGGGAACGTCGAGACTGGCTGGACCGGCGGCTTCAACGTCGTGCTGGGCAATCCGCCCTGGGAGATGCCCGAGGTTGATGATCGGCAGTTCTTCTGGGATCGCCGGCCTGACCTTGCGCAGGAGCCATCCGCAAGAAAGCGAGCCGCCTTAATTCAGGAGCTTGCCTCGTCTGACGCTCGCCTGTATGCGGAATGGACCAGCTACTGCCGCCGACACGAAGGAGAGCGGCTGATGTTTAGCTCGGCGGGTATACTCCCCTATGCGGGGCGTGGGCGGTTGAACTACTGCAGGCTGTTCATTGAGCAGTTCTGGAATATCTGCTCTCGGAACATCGGAATTGTCGTCGCGAGCGGACTGGCTACCAAGGAATACGACCAGCCGCTATGGCATCGCCTCCTTGGGCAAGGTGCCGTTGCCAGTCTCTTCGACTTCGTGAACACTGAACACCTCTTTCCCGCGATTCACGACTGGCAGAAGTTCACGTTGCTCACGCTGTCCCGATCTTCCACGGATCAGATTTCGACGGCCTGCTGGCTGACCAACCCGGCGCAGATTGCTTCGCGAACGGTCGACCTGCCCGCTGCAGATCTCGACGCATTCAGCCCTGGCACTCGCTTCTTGCCGCAATTCACCTTTCCCCACGATCTGACCCTCTTGCGTTCTACTCACCAGCGATTCGCCTCCCTGGCGAGTCAAGACGAGTGGGGGTACTTGCCAAGATTGATGTTTTCTTCCTCCGACAGAGGATTTGCGCCCGTTCCTGACCTCGAAGCGCGCGCCTGGGAACACATTCCACCCAACCATCGGCGGTCCTCCCAAGGGAAGACGTACGCCCCAGTGTATGAAGGCAAGATGGTCGGAATCTATGATCACCGACAAGCCGATATCTATCTCAACCCAGCGAATCCGTCCCGCCAGGCGCAAGAGCGCGATGTGCCAGCTTCGCAGAAGCGTGACCCTACTCGGTTTGTCATTCCTCAAAGCTGGCTTGACTACGACGTTGTGAGGAGCCGGCGTCTGCAGGGGACCGGCGAGCGCTGGTCCTTCGCTTTTTGTGACGTTACCAGCGCGCTCAATGAAAGGACTTGCATAGCCGCAGTGATTCCGGTCAGCGGTTTGACGCGGTCCATGCCGGCGATCTACATTGAACCGCCCGTGATCGATAAGGTCATCAAGCTAGTTTCCGCCCTGTCCTCGCTTCCAGTCGACTACCTAGCCCGCCTGAAGGTGGCCACCAACCACCTGACACAGGGAATCATGGACAGCATGCCGTTGCCACCTCCTCGCGCTTGGGATGCGGATTTCGGCGCAAGACTCGATTTGGCCGCAATTCGCGCTCGCGTGCTCGAACTGGTGTACACCGCCTGGGACATGACTGGCTTTGCACGCGATTGCGGTTATGAAGGGCCACCTTTCAAATGGGACGATGAACGGCGGTTCCTTTTACGCGCCGAGCTAGATGCGTTCTACTTCCACCTATACAAGTTCGAACGTGATGACGCGGTTTATATCCTCGGCACGTTCCCGAAGATCCGCAACAAGGACGAGCAACGATTCGGCGAATATCGCACGAAGCGCGTGATCCTCGAAATCTACGACGCCATGGCCCAGGCCGAACGCACCGGGGTCCTCTACCAAACCCGCCTCGACCCGCCGCCGGCCGATCCGCGGGTTGCCCATCCTCCTGTCCAAGTGATCGGCGCTGTCAAAAGAGCGCAGCCTGCCAGTGACGTCCTGGCCGCAGTGGCGGCAGGCGCTTGGGCTACGCCTGTTGGGCTCGAACCTGAGAACCTGGCTTTCTTTGCGTTGATTGATGTCCTTCGCGCCTTTGGTGGGTCTGCGAAGCCAAGCGACGTCCAACTGGCCGCCGTGCTTGTTCGCAATCCGGCGATGTTGCTCGCCTTCTTAGACGCAGATCAGGCCAGAGCGTGGGTCCGTGCCCTTGGCCCGGCTGCGCAGCCGCTGCCAGCTAACGTCATCCAGATATCGCAGTTCCAAAGGAATGTCTCGGACCTGCCATGGGCGCGCGCCGTCGCCACACTAGAGGGCTCTGGTGCGCTGCGGACCGGAGCCGATGCGTGGACGGCAACGGCCAACTTCCCGGCCTCTTCAGGCCAAGCATGGATGGCCGGTCGCGCTGCGGTTGCGGTGGACGTTGTTTCCGGGGTCGTGGCCCCGGAGGTGCAGGAGCGGATCGAAGAGTATCTGAGGAGCGTCGAGGATGGAAGCGCAATTCGAGCTGTTTCCTAGGCCGAGCCGGGTGATCCAGGTTCATGCTGCCGATCGCGAGCCACGGCTCTGGATACGGCGTCTCGTGATCTGGGAGAAGCGCGGCATTGTCCTGCGCGACATCCCTCTCCGCCGTGGTTTGAACATCATCTACTCGCCGGACCCAGGCGTGGAATCTGCGCTGATCGGCTATGCCGAAGGGAGCGGACATGGGGCGGGCAAATCTCTCTTCTGCCGATTGCTCCGGTATTGCCTTGGCGAGGATACATTCGCGACGAGCGACGTGCGGAAGAACGTGGCCAGGGAACTTCCGGACGGACTGGTTGGCATCGAAGCGGTCATAGACGGGCAGAATTGGGCAGTGATCCGCAATCTGGGTAGTGTACGGCGCCAGATTGTGCGGCCTGGTATCTCGCTCGACGAGCTTGTCGCTGAGGAGGACGTCAATACGGGTCTACGTGAGGTCGCTGTCGCGCTAGACGGCCTGGTGTCCGAGTCCGGTGTGGAACGATTCGTGACTAGCGGCCGCGCGCACGCATCTTGGTTGTTTGCGCTCGCCTGGTTGACCCGCGATCAAGAGTGCCGCTTCGACCACCTCCTGGATTGGCGTCACGTGCGGACCGAGAGCCGGTCGCCTGTGCTGGGGATGTCCAAAGAGGACATGACGGTCGCGGTTCGGTCCTTGCTCGGCGTGCTGGATCCAGATGAGATCCTGTTGCGGGAGCATCGAGAACGAATCGAAGAGAACCGCAAGGAGCACGAACGAGCCCTAAGCTACCGGCAGCGGCGCGGAGAGCAGCTACGGGGCGAGATCGCCGGCGCACTGGGCGCGGAGGTGGACTCAAACGGGCCAAATGAGTTGGAACTCAGCACTTGGAGGACGGAGACAGAATCGCGCCTGGGCGAGGTGGATGGCGCAACGCCAGCCGAAGCGCAACGTTCGCAGGTCGAAGAACTCCGGGGGCGTCGCGACGCCGAGTTAGCCGAGCTGGCGGTCTTGGGAGACGTGCTGAGGCGCTTGAAAGCGACACAGACGATGCACGAACAGCAGGTCCGTTTTCTCAGGGGTGAGCGGAGTAACCTGAGCGCGGATGAGATGCGCGCGGCTCTTGGGCCGGTTTGCCCGGTTTGCCGCGTGCCTATAGACAAGGCACTGGCCGAAGGCTGTGCCCTGTCAAGGGTGTTCCGTGAGCCCTCGGATGTAGCTCAAGCGCTTCTGACCAACACTGAACAGATTGCTGAGTGCCAAACGGCGATCAGGGCTTGCAGCTCAGAGGTCGTTGACCGCCGGCGAGAGGATGCCGTGTGCCGGCAGCGCCTAGCGGAGACGGAGTCCAAGATCAGTACGCTCCAGTCCGAAGTCGACCGCGCCACACGCGAGCACCGGGCCAAGTGGTCCGCCTGCCAGCGGTTGGTCGAGAAAGTCGCAGAACTTCGTGAGACCCTCAGCTCCATCGCGCAGGACAGAAGGGCGATCGAGGCAATCGATGAGGAAGATGCTCGTCTGCGCGAGCGGCAGGCGGAACTTAGAGCAGCGCACCGGGATACCGTGGCCCGGCTAAATGATCTTTTCGGCTACGTCTGCCGTGCTGTTCTGGGTGATGGCAGCCGCGCCTCGTTGGCATTGACGGGACTCGGTATCCAGGCGGAGGTTGAGGTTGGTGGGACCGCGATGGAGTCATTCAAGACCATCGCCTTCGACTTGACTGCGCTGCTCCTGAGCATAGAAGGCCGGTCCGGACTACCTGCATTCCTGGTCCATGACAGCCCGCGAGAAGCGGACCTAGGCGCCTCGATCTATCACAAGTGGTTTCGGTTCGTCGCAAGCCTCGAAGAGCTGGCTCCCGAACCACCGTTTCAGTACATCATTACGTCGACATCGGCTCCACCGGCCGAGTTAATCTGTGGCAAGTTCGTTGTGGCCGAGCTGCAAGGGGCTGACCCAGGGGGACGGCTACTGCACAGGGAGCTACGATGAACGGCGTTCGAACAAATGGGCCGGCTCCGAATCGTTGCGGGCTCCACTCACGCAGCCACCCACGGAGATCAATCATGGCCTGGACAGACCGAAGGCCATCTGATGCCAGGTACCAACCGCGTTTGGCCCCTCCGCCTGCCGATGCGCGGATCGCGCACCCCGTGTTGCTGGAGATCCCGTGATGATTGAGAACACTCCCCAGGAGACTGATCTAGCCCGGTCCCTGCTTGATCAGTTGCTTACAGATTCTCGGCTCTACACTCGGAGCCAGGATTACAGGGATTTGCTTGACTTCGTTGCCAGGATGCGCAACTTTGCGCCCTTCAACGCCATGCTGCTCCAGGTGCAGAAGCCTGGACTGCGCTTCGCCGCTTCCGCGTTCGACTGGGAAGTGCGCTTCGGCAGGAAGCCGAAGGAAGGCGCGCGCCCTTTGCTTATCCTGTGGCCATTCGGCCCAGTGGCACTCGTGTACGACTCACTAGACACAGACGGTGCCGAACTTCCTAGGGATGTCTGGTCCTTCTACGCCCAGGGCGCGGTCGCCCCGGCGAGAATTGCATCTTTCGCGGAGCCGCTGGGGAAGAGGAACATCGAATGGTCTTGGGTCGATGCTGGCGACCAGAGAGCTGGATCCATTCGCGTGCTCAAACGAGCCGCCCATGAAAAGGAAGCTACGCAGTATCGGATGCACGTGAATCGCAACCATCAGCCGCCTGTGCAGTTCGCCACGGTGGCCCATGAACTGGCGCACTTGTTCCTTGGCCATCTTGGGCCGGACAAGAAGCTGAACGTGCCGGAGCGTCCTTGTCCAGATCACGGCGAAAGAGAGCTTGAAGCCGAATCGGTGGCCTACTTGGTGTGCGCCCGGAACGGCGTGGCCTCGGCATCCGAGACCTACTTGAAGGATTACGTCCAGGCAAATACGACGATAGATCAAATCGACGTGTACCAGGTGATGCGAGCAGCCGGCCAAGTGGAGGCTTTGCTCGGCCTTTCCGAACACACTAGATTCGAACCGAGAGAGCGGCGGCCATCCCGGGGGCAGTAGATGATCGCAGATATTCAGGCCTGCTTGAGCCGAAGAGCGATTCTTGAGGGGTTATAGAAATGGTTGGAAACAATGCGATTTGCTATCAGGGCATCCAGCGCGTCTTTCGGAATGCGATCGTCAGCTTCTTGCGGGAGCATCTTCCTCGCGTGTTTCCCAAAGACCACATTCAGCAGATGAAGAAACTGTTCGGGGAAACGTGGGAAAAGGGTGCCGCTGATGCCGCACGCTCACGCGACATCGGCGGAACATCTACCGTTGTCCGAGACGACTACGATCTGTTGGGAGTCAGCCATTTCTACGAGGTATTCGACAAACACTTCGACAAGCTGTTCTCAGTAAGCGGTGGCTACCCAGCGGATCGCGGAAGGCCCGTGAAATCCAAACTTCTGGGGAACCTTAAGTCCATCAAAGATGGCCGCGATCCGTTGTCTCATCCTGTCGATGAAGAGATTCCGTACGACGAAGCATTCGGAATCTTGATAGATGCAAAACAGATTCTGGCTGCCCTGGGTTTTGAGAAGCAGGCGTTGGAGCTGGCAGGCCTTTCAACCGAGCTCGCCGGTGGACCACCCGAGGCCCCATCTGTACTCCGGCAGTTGCCGACGCAAGATTCTATCTATCTCGAGTTTGTTGGGCGAGCAGAAGTGTTGGAGCAACTCGGCGCCTGCTTCCAGGACACTGACAACCGTCGCTGCCTGCTTGCCGGTGACGGCGGGAAAGGCAAATCGGCCGTGGCCTACCGGTTCGCGCAGCAACTCGCTCAAACACCAGGCCGATTCCAACTGATCGTTTGGCTGAGTGCCAAGCGCCGAAAGTTCCAAGCTGGCAAGATTATCGACATCGACTCCCCCGATTTCACGTGCGCAGAGGATGCCGTGAACCGGCTGCTGGTCGAGTACGGCGCGCTTGGTGATGATTTCAGAAAGACCTTCGGGGAAAGGAAACGCCTTCTCCTCGAATACCTGGATTCTTATCCTGCTTTCATTGTCGCCGACGACATCGACACTCTCCTTGAAGATTATGATGTGGTGAGTCTGTTCACCCACGAGATTCCGCACACTCGATCCGCCGTGCTCCTGACTTCCCGGCGCGACATCCCTGGGATTAGAAGCTTTACGGTGCGGGGCTTTGAAACCGGGGAGGCGCAGCAGTTTGTTGAGTCGAGAGTGCAACTGTACGGGCTTGATCGAACCCAATTCGGACCACCGGCGATTGCAGAGATTATCAAGGTGACAGACCGTTCGCCACTTTACATGGATGACCTGCTGCGGCTCACGCGGGTTGTCGACGTAAAGAAGGCGCTGTCCACATGGACCGAAAAACGCGGCGATGAGGCCAGAAAGTACGCACTCGAGAGAGAAATGGAGAAGCTCTCCCAAGATGCCAAAAAGGTTCTGATTGCCGCCGCGATCCCCGATGGGCCGATTTCATTCGCAGAGCTGGAGAGTATTCTTGAGTTCTCAGAAGACCGTCTCTTCTCCGCGCTGACTGAGCTCCAGACGCTCTTCTTGTTTCCTAAGCCCAAAGCTGTCGAGGGCGAGCAGCGGTTTGAAATCAACCTGAACACAAAGAAGCTGGTTAGGTTGGTCGAGAGTCAAAGTGACTTCTACGCGCGGATTGAGCGCGCGAGCAAGGCTCTCCGTGGACAACTGCCTGATGCCGGGCCAGGCATCATTGGAGCACTAATACGCCAGGCGCAGCTGCGTCTCAACGCCCTGAGGCCCCAGGACGCGGAGGCGATCTTGCTCGAAGCAATCGAAAAGTACCCCCAGTCCGCCGATTTGCGGAGTTTCCTCGGTTACGCGTACAAACGCACGGGGCGAGTGGCCGACGCCAGGACCCAATTCGAGTCTGCGATTAAACTCAAGGGCCATCGGAGAGAGACGTATCTTCAGTGGGTCACAATGGAGATCGGCGAAAAAGAGTGGTCCAAAGCGATCACCGCAGCTGACAAGGGCATCAAGGCAGTACCAGACTGTTTCGAACTCATGGAGCGCAAAGTCTACGCCAAGAGGCAAGCCGGGTTCGATTTCCATCGCGGCTTTCATCGCGAGAAGGCCGAGAAGATGTGGCGCGAGGCGGTGGATGAGGCGAAGGCATACATCAAGTCGCCTGAAGCGCTTCAACTCAGAGAACGCCAGATTAATTCATCAATTTACTGCTCGGCGGTTATATGCCTCGACATGCTCGGCGATTACCGTGATCGAGACCGTTGGTTCCGCGAATGGGCAGCAGAGCATCCCGACGATCCTCAAGTCGAACGGCAACGAGCATTCCTCGTCCAAAAGCACGGGACGTGGGCAGACTTGGATCGACGGGAACCTCGCGCCCGCGCATGAAGACCACCAAGCATTTGGAGGGACGCCGCAACGTGCCAGCCAGAGCAAGTCTCAACGAGCGAACGGCCTGCTGTTACTTGCCGGCTCGGTACCGGCCTTCTTGAGCAGCTCAAATAAGACGGTCTCATGCTCACTCGTCCCTTCGACAGATCTTGATTTGCACACTGATGGTCAGTCCGGCAAGCGCGCCAGCGAGCGCGTTCTGCAGGGCGGGAACGAGAGTCTGCGTCGCGTCGTCGACTGCGGCTTTGACTGTTGCTTCGAGGACGGGCTGCAGTGCAGCGGCATCTTCTTTCGGATTGAGAACGGACATGGGGCCTCCTATGATCTGGCCAACTTCAGTGCGGCCTGCACTTCCGGCATCGAAATCACCACGACGAGCTTGCGCGCGTAACCGGGATCTGTCGTGTACACGGGAGCGACCTCGTTGATGAGCGAGACCAGGTCTTTGCTGGCCGCGAAGTTCGCCCAGGCGCGAGCATTTCGCGCGCCGCAGGTGATCAATCGCGCGTGCTTCTCGAAACACGCCTGCAGGCTGTCGAAGGCGGCGAACTCCAAGGTGAGGGTCTTGCTCTCGCCGTCGACAACCTCGTGCGTCGGGAAGCGCTGGACTTCGCAGCCGGGGTACGCTTTGATGCCGAAGCAGTTGTTGCCGGGCGCGCTCGTGCCCCAGGCCGATTCGAGCGCCCATTGGGCCAATGTGATTTCGGCGGGTAGCCCGGAGGACTGCTCGCACAGCACGGCGGGGTGCGCAGCGGCCGCAAGCCGCTGCTGTTGGGATGGCGTGAGTATTGGTCAGTAAACCTGTGAATTGGACTTGCGGACGGGGAGTGGAAGGGACCAGCCGAACGAGCAGAGGTGGTCGATGGCCCAGAAGCCGACCCAAGCCGGATTCGACGCGGGATCGGTGACCGTCAGCCACTCGCGGTCCCAGGGGCAGCCGCCGTTGAACCAGGGGACCAGATAGCCGACGGCGGATGCCGGCCAAGAGAGCGGCGCAGTCGATGGAAGCGCCATGGACGCCCGGGCTTTCGTGAAGTTGCGCTCCTGTGCACCGAAGCTCAGCGCCTCGATCTTCAGGCGGTCGAGGCCGCTGCCGGGTTGCTGCTGGTATTCGACCGGGAGGTTGACGTAGCGGTTCAACCGACCACCGACGTTGTACTGGTTCGCCGTCGGGTAGTTCACGTCGTAGGGCCACAGCAGTTCGAACTTGGCGCCCGGCACGGTGGCGAGGACGGTGGCTCGAATCGCGTCGATGTGAGCCTTCAGTCGGGAACGTAGGAAGTTCGCGTCGGCGTAGCTATTCACGCTCGGGTCGCTGGTCGGAGCCGAGAACGACGCGAGCGGGCGCCCGAGGGCGACTTGCGCGGCGGCCCCAGTCTCCGCGTCGTAGTATGCCATCGATCCGTTTTGCGCGAAGTACCACCACAGGAACTCGCCGAACTGCAGCCAGGGCGTGAGGCCGACCGAGGCTTGGAGCTGCGCGATTTGCGTGAACGCCGCGGCCTGGTAGGTGCGGACCGCAGCGGCGAAGCTGCACTGCGTCGACAGGAGGTTGTTGAAGCCAGTGGCCGTTTCGACGGGCGTGCCGTCGGCAAAGCGGGCGGACCACACGCGCGAGGGCGGATTGTCCGGCGGGTTCACGACCTCCATGGAGATAGATGTGGCGATGGTCCAGCCCTTGGCGGCGACGCCGGCGAAGAGATCGGCATGCCAATCGGCGGCAGCACGGTTGAGCGGTGGGCTGACGGTGTCATCCACGACCCACGTACCTTCCGTGCCTGTGTCCAATGCGCCAGAGACAGCCACCGTGCCGACCGGCCCGCCCGTGCCATCGGCCCACGCCCAGAAGGCGAACTGGTAGAACCACGACAAGGCCGTGATCGTCAGGACGTTTCCACTGGCTGTCGCAAAGACGCCGACGAGCGTCGAGTTGATGAAGGCGGCAAAGTGCGCGGCGACGCCGGCGTCGGAATCGGCGGGGAAGCTCGTCTTGCCGAGAAGGGTTCCCTGCGCGGTGTCGTTTTGGAAGCGGCCGCCGAATTGGAGCCAGGCGACTCCGCCTCCGGTGAGCCCGCTCCAGCCGGAGAAGGTCACCGTCGCCGTCGAGACCGCGCCTCCGACACGTTTGCGCTGGTTCCACCAAAAGACGCCGAGGTACTCGTTCAACGGCCCATGCAAGCCCAGCAAGTCGAGATTCCAAAGCAGCCGTTCAGGCGAGAGCTTGTACGTCTGATCCGTGTCGTAGTCGAGGGCCGCAGTGACATTTGCGTAGGCCGTCGCCGACGCGGGCACGTCGCTGCGCACGGCGGCTTCGAGGAAGTCGAAGTGGAAGTACGTGCCGGAACTGGCCGGGTTGGCAGTGCCGCTCTGTGTCAGGACAACGGTGTGCGCTCCAGCTGCGACGCCCGCCTGCAGGAGACGGCGCGTGGCAACGGGCGGCTCGGCGCTCAGGTACAAGTCAAGCGGCTGGGCGAGCGCGACGCCGTCAATGGTGACATTGATCTTCGCGCGGTCCTTATAGAGGGACGTCCCGAGATAGAGATCGTGCGAATACTGGCAGGTGTAGCGGATCGTGATCGATTCGCCGGCCGCGCTGGCTCGATGAGCAAAGCCGCGCCAGTAGAAGCCCTCGGTCGAATCCATTTCGGCCCAACTGGAGCCGGAGTACTGGACGCGAGCGTCGCGCGAACCGACGCGCACCGAACCGGGCCCGGCGACCTTGAGTGCGCAGCGGCTGTCGGGATCGGTGACGGTCCAGTTCAAGAAGACCGCGCTCCACTCCTGCGGTTGATAGGCCTGGCCACGTGGAAGCTTGGGCGCGAAGGTCAGCCATGCTTGCCGGATGCGCGTGGCTCCTTGGGCCGAGAAGTCGACCGTGACGTGGACCGAAGTTGAGTCGACGCCACCGGCGAGAGACGTCGAGCCCGTGGGCGTGAGATAGAGCGTGCCGGTCTTGTGCTGCTCGTAGAGCGTGACGTTGCCGTCGCCGGCCGCTCCGTACGTGCCCGCGTTGGCGGTGATCGTAATGGCGGCGCCGGACGCGGCCGCCGAGAGCTTGGCCGGCGTTTTCGCGGCCCACGCGACCGAGTTGATCTGCGAGGCGATGTTCGCGGCGATGAAGGTGAGCGGCGGTTCGGTGATCAGCCAGAGCAAATAGCCCTGGACGTTCACGACGGCGCCGGTGTTCACTTTGGGCGCAAAGTTCACGAAGTTGCTTGAGGCCGAGAAGCTCACGAGCGGGTCGCCCGCCGCTGCGGCGGCAACGCCGGCCGCAATCTGTGCGCCCGTTTCGCCGCCCTTCGTGGTCACGTTGTAGGTGTAGACGGTCGATCCGACGTTGATACTGGCCGTGGTCCCGGCGTCCTGCCACCAGTACTCGGCCGAGCTGCCCAACCCGCCCGGCACGATGTAGTCGAAGGCGTAGTTCTGAAACCACAGCGTCACGCGATCATATGGCTGTGGAGTGCCGTTCAGCGTCCAGGTCCCTGTGGCGGAAGTCCGCCCGGTGCGGCTCGTGATGCAGGTGTTCAGCGTGATCTGGCCGGGACTACCCAGGTCATCAATGAAGTCGAGCATGCCCCAATCGATCGACTCGTACTTCAGCGACTCGATCGATTGCAGATTCGTGCCCGCCAGGTCGAAGTCGAGCACGACACCGTCGAACGCGAAGTCCGGCAGGTACCGCATGCTCGGATGCTCAAATGAGTTGTCGGCGTCCCACAGGATCAGCACAGCGAAGTCAGCCGCATCGCGAAAAACGCCGGACAGGTTGAAGCCGGCTGCTGAGGCGTGATGCAGCGCCGCCGCAGCGCCGCGCCGGTCGAAGCCGCGCAGATGCATCGTGCGGTGCGGCTGAAGTTTCGAGATTGCTTCCATGGAAGATGGGCAGCTACACGTAGAGGAAGACCGACAGGTCGGAGCCGGGATAGGTCGTGCCGACGGTCGTGAGGTCGACGCGAATGTTCGTACCTCCGGCGATCGGTGCGCCGCAACTCACCGAGCCTTCGGTCTGCCCAGCGGCAATCGTGACCGTGGCGTACACGGTCCCGCCCGCGTAGACGACGACCGTGATCGCTGCGCCGGTCGGTGCCTGCTTAACCGAAGCATGGATCGACTTCGGCGTCGCCGTGGCAAGGAACTTCACGATGGGCCCGATGTCCGCGGCGATAGCCAGCGTGCCAGGGATCGAGACGACGGCTGCGATCTGGCCCGGATAGGTGGACCCCGTGTCGTCGAACAGGTAGAAGTCGCGGATCGCCACCGACTGCGCGGCATCGAGGGACTCCGCACCCGACGCGCTCACGGCGACGGGCTCCAGCATCAGGTACTGCTGGGCGAATCCCGCAACGTCAATTGCGAATTGTGGCACGGCTTGCGGCGGCGGATAAGGATTGGTGATCTGTCCGGGGTTGAAGTCCTGTGTCGTCACACCCCAGCCCGGCTCTTCGATCCAGAAGATTGAAGTCGCGTCTGGTGTGACGGCCCAAGTTCCCTGGATAAGGAGGTGTCCATATGCATCGTTCAACTGGATTGTCGCGGTTTGTCCGCGCCCGGTCCCGGAGATGATCCGGACGATGCGATTGGCTTCAGAATTGTCGGTGAGGCCAGTCAGGCTTGAGTCGCCGATTCCATTCATCAGTCCGGGTTGCGAATTCTTCGTACGAATGACCAACTGCACGAGGTCGCCAGCCGACGGGTTGATGTAGGTGACAGGCGTCGTGCCGGTGGGATCGACATTCGGCGGCAGCCCATATGCGGGATTGATCGTGAGGGTGTCCGTCGTGTTGGAAACGATGAGGAAATTCGAGGCCGCCGGCGGCACGTCCATGCTGCCTTCGGACGGCTGTACCTTCAGGCCGACGAAGGAGCAGACCCGCCCCGCCCACTGATTCGTAGTCCAGCCCGCGCCCGACACGGTGATCGTCGTCGCGGTCACGCCCGTGACCGTGCCCATCCAGACGCCGGGATGCATCACGCGCTTCACCCGCACGCGCAAGGTTTGGAATGCCTGGTCTGGAACGGAGATGTCGCCCGAGGGCGAGACATTCAGGCCAGCGGTGAAGGTGGTCGTCGTCGCCGGGCCTGCGCCGCGCCCCGTGTAGTAGAGGCGCTGCGGATCGTTGCCGATCCAGGCGTGGAAGGCCACCGTGCCGGGCGCCCATTGGATGCCGGAGACCGTCACGGTGTTCGTATTGGTGCCAGCCGGGATGTAGGCCGACACAAGGCTACTCAGCGGCGTCAGCAGGCCGCTCGCGTCTTCCGCGGCGAAGGCGCACCAGACGTTCTGCCCTCCGGCAATCCCGCCACCGTTCGGCGACGTCGTGGCCTGCGCGGGCAGAAATGGCGGGCGCGTGGATTGCGAGAAGGTGTTGACCGGCAACACGGCGTTCATGCGGAAGATCTTCTGCTGGAGCGTCTGGCCCGCCCAGTCCATCGCCGACCACATGCCGTAGTGCGTCCACTCGTCCGGGTACAGCGGGTCTGGGTTCTGACCATAGTGCGAGCGACCGGTCAGCGCGGGATACGGCGGCCGCAGCGGCAGCATCGAGGCGGAGCCGTTCCCACCCGGCGTGACGGCCTGACCATACGCGTTGGTGTACCAGGCGTCGGAGTGCCACTGCAGCAGCAGGTCGGCGGTTTCGAAGTCGGTGCTCGGCTTGAGTTGCAGGATGCGAAACAGTTGCTGGCTGATGCCGGCCTGCGCCCAACTCAGCATCACGATCTGGCCGATCTGAAGCTTGACGCCTTTGAATGTCGTCGTGAGCTGGACCTGGAACGTGCCGCCGGGATCGTTGCGCGGATTGCCGTGGCAGTTCTCCGCGAACCAGGTGTTGACGATGCGGCGCGCCTGGTCATAGTTGGCGAAGCCTTCGCCCGGGGGTGCGGCGGTCGTGTTCTGCGAGACCCGCTGCAGCGCTTGAAGATCGGCCAGTGTCAGCGAGTCCACGACGTACTGGTTGTCCTCGTCCTGCCACTGGACGGTCACCAATGCAGGCAGATCCGAGTTGGCGCGCTGCAAGATCGTGAGCTTCGGTTTGCCGCGCCCTTCGTTGTCACGGATCACGCTCGACTCGTCGAAGGCGTAGGCAACGTAGCCGGTCGCGACGCTGCCATCCCCGTGCACACTCGTGATGGGCGCCGATGAGTTTGAGCCGTCCTGCAGCGCAGGCTGCTGATCGGCGAGCGTCTGCTTCACGAGGAGCGTCAATGCGCCGCCGGCGTTCGGCACGGCGACCGCATTCATCGCACCGAGGATCCCGCGCACGACTTGCGCCGCACTCCGGCGTTGGCGCAGCACATTAGAGTACTTGTAGCGGTCCTTGGTCTGGGTGTGGCCGTACTGATCCTGGTAGCTCACCTGCTGGCCGCAGACCGCATCGGCGGCGACGAGGCTCGGGATGTTGATATCGGCGATGTTCCAGCCGCACCACAGCAGGACGTCGAGCAACGACCACACGGGGCGCGTCGTGAACGCTTCGTACTGGAGCAGGCCGGAGAGTCCGGTGTACGTGCCGTTCGCGGCGGTGGTCGCAAACTGGATCGTCCCAGGCGAGCCACCGGTCCAGTTGTGCATGGCGCCGTTGAACGTGCCATCGATGCCGGTGATGCCGGTTCCACTGATCGTGAATTGGTTCGAGGCGCTGTTCCAAGTCGGCGGGACAACGTCGACCGCGTTGATGGTCGCCGTGGCGTAGCCGCCGGAGACGACGACTTGGCTGATCGTCCGGTAGATGCGCACCGCCGGTCCGTTCACCAACACGCGCACGCGCGGCGCCGAGGCCGACGACGCGAGTTGCACGGGGACGACGATTTCGAGTGCGCAATATGACCCGTAGGGATCACCGAGACCATTGAAGAGCGTGTCGAGGTTGGGCGCGCCGCTGCGTGAGCCGTTGTTGACCGTGCGCCAGCAGAACGCAACGTCCGCTACCGGGTACGACTGCCCGTTCACGTCGACCGCACACGGGATCAGCGTGTCGTTGAGCACGACCTGCTGGATGGCCTGCGGCTGACCGTAGCAGACCAGCACCTCGAACTTCGCCATGTTCGCGTCGCCGGTGGAAACGATGACAGGGCAATCTACCCACTGCGTGCCATAGAGCAGCGGCACGAAGTCACCGTACTTCGACTCGTTGAGGTTGTTGTAGATCTCCTGCCAGTTGCCGGAGACGTAGGAGCGCGACTTGAGCGCCGTCGGCGGCTGGAATTGTATCCCGCCGAAGCGGCCCGTCCTGCGGGCAAGCGAGTCCTTCACGTACATCCCGCGCGCAACGCAATCACCCTTGGTGAAGCCGCAGGCCGTGTAGGGAGTCGTTCCGGACTGGTAGTTGCCGCAGCCACCCTGTGCGCTGGCGACGTCGGGCGAGTACCCGCACTCCCAGAACTCGCTCAGTTGATTGGTCGCGCCATCGAGGCGTTGCGCCGCCGTCGTCGGGAACGACCAGGGGCAGGTCTGCTGGATGTGGATGAAGGGCGCTTGGATCTGCTCCATGTTGAGCTTGGATCCGGCAGGGATGGTCAGGGAGGTGTCGTCGACGTTCGACGCCGCCGAGCAGAGGAAGGGCCCGTAGACGATTGAGTCGGCCGAGAAGTTGCTGGTGCCGACCTGCCAGAAGACAAAGCGGATGGTGAGCACCGCGCCGCGGAATCCGATGCTCATCTCATAGCCCCACAGCAGCTTGTCCGCATCGGCGAGCTTCAGCGTTACCGTGGGTGGGACGGAGACGCCCTGTTGGCTGAGCAATTGGAACGCCGCCATGTCCTGGTTGAGGATGCGCGGCAGGTAGGGGTTGCCGTTGTACTGAAAGCCGCTCGGCGTCAGGTCCTGCGTCGCCAGGCGCAGCACGGTCAAGCCGTCCGGCATCGCGAACTCCGCGAGCATCAGCGGTTGGAACGCCTGCGGCTGTTCCTTGACGGCGTTGATCAGGCCGAGGTTGCTCATTTACACGTGCTCCGTCAGTCGAAGCTTCAGCGAGATCTGTGCGGGACCGAGGTACTGCGGCTCCAGGAGGTCGGTGTCGAAGCGGGTCTTCGCGTGGAGGCCGTAGTTGCCGGGAGTGCGCTGGTACGCGCCCGGGCCGCCGATCGGCGCCACCTGCGCGCCGAACAATGAGAGCGGGCCCGTCCAAGATCCGAAGCCGCCGATCAACAGCCGGATGGCCGAGTTCGTTGCGAGTTGGGTTGTGCAGGCGATGCGCGTCCACTGGTTTGCCGGGAGCGCGCAACTCTGCGAGGCGAGCACGTTGAAGCCCGAGTCGATGAAGCCGATGACGAGGGAGGACGCCGACGGCGCAAGCACGTAGAAGGACCCGCAGAGCCAAAGCCCCGCGCCGTTCCCACTTGGCAGCACCACGGCGGCGAGCATGCCGTTCGATGTGCCGGTGATGGTCGTGCCGAGCGATCCCGAAAACGGCCCGGCGACGCTGGCGCCCACGGCCACGGAGAACTGTTGCCACGAGGCGTCGGAGAAGTTCTCCGAGGCCGGCACGAGGTTCCCGCCCGGATCAAGGAACGTGAACTCGCCGTAGCGCCCCAGCTGGCTCTGGAAGAAGCTCAGCAGAGTGGCGTACTCGGCCGGCGTGAGCGCCGGATAGGTCAGGTCCCAGGCCATCAGCGGATTTGGCCGCCAGGAGTAGCTTTGGCGCGGGCCGGCCTGCAACTCACTCACCGACGTCAGGTGTGAGAAGGTCTGCCCGAAAGGTAGCTGCACCGTCATCCCGTTCGCGCCGACCTGCGGGAAGTACGCCATCAGCCGTGCACCTGCCTGCACTTCACCTGCAACGTGAACAGGTTCGGTTTCTGCTCCGTCACGGCCAGATCGTCCGAGTCGAGGATCATGTTGTTGTAGGTCGTGCCGTTGATGGTGAGGCTCCAGGTCGGGTCGAAGCGCCCCTTCACCGCGCGGAAGAAGTCGCGGACGTTCGACAGATCGAAGCCGGAAATACTGGAGAGCGTGAGGACGAAGACGCCGTACTGGCCGCGTGACGACCAGCGCTGCTCTGCGTCATTGCAGAAGCGCATCACGCGCGTGGCGAAGCCGGTGCCTAGCGTGGCCGGCGTCATGGTCACCACGCCGGAGGCAAGAGTCGGGAACTGGGACACGTTTGGTTGGGTCTTCTCACGACTGCGTCAAAGGATCCGAGTGACGCGGCGCCTTGGGCGCGACAGTTTGGTTACAAGGAGATCGGTCGATTTCCGTGGCGGCCACCTCTGGCTCATGCGGCTTGCGCAGGGGTCTTCCCGGTTCAACGGAGTTGATTCCGCAGCCGCAGCGTACACTGATGGATGACATGAAGTCGCACTGACTCAAACTGGGGCTATCGAGGGTGTGACAATTAGCGGCGTAGAGTATTACCTGAATGACTAAAATCACCGAGGTCCGGATCTTCTATTCGTGGCAGAGCGACTCTCCAAAGAAGACGAATCTCAACGCAATTCGCGCGGCGTTGGATATCGCAGCAACGAAGATCGCTGGGGTCCGTTCCGACCTGAAGATCGTACCGGATGAAGCCACCCGAGACACATCTGGCAGCCCCAACATCGCGCTCAAGATTCTGGAGAAAGTCGAAGCGGCCGACGTCTTTGTTGCCGATGTCACGACAATTACGCCGCCCGGATCTCCTCGACCATGTCCCAATCCCAACGTCGTCTACGAACTCGGTTATGCCGTGGGTCAGCTCGGCTGGGATCGGGTGATCCTGCTGTTTAACAAGGCATTGGGCAATTTTCCCGGAGACCTCCCCTTCGATTTCGTACAACACAGGTGCAGTCCGTACACCTTGACAGTGTCCGAGCCCAATGCTGCGCGGGGCAAACTTGCGGATCTTTTGGAAATGGCAATCACGGCAGTGATAGACAAGAATCCTAAGCGTCCTGCGGAGCTTCGTGGCCTGTCCCGCGAGAAGCTCGAACACGATCATGACGTCGAGAACATGGAATGGCTGATGTCATCGATTCACCTCCCCACTTTGGATGAGCACATACTCGACTTACCCCGTCGAATCAGCGATCGCGACTTGTGGTTCTTCGAAAAGTTCGATGGCGTGGTCCGCAGCAGCCTATTCAGCGTCTATGATCCGGTCCTCAAAGCTGCCGTCGATCGCCTATTCCATGCCTGGCACATAGCACTATCCCATTCCTCCGAATACGATGAAACCCCCGGCGGACGCATCCACGTATTCAGTAGCCCAATGGATTTGCCACTCCCCAGGAAGCGCCAACTGGCGTGGGACGAGATTGACAACGCTCGAACCGAGATGAGAAAGGCCATCGACGAGATTCTGGGGCGTCTCCGGGAAGGCTACATCGAAGTCAAGATTCACGATACAAATGCGAAGGCGTGGAAGGACTATGTTGCCGTCGAAGCGGAAGTTCGCCAGATGCTCCATCCCAAGCCCAAACCGAAGAAGGCTCGAAAGCTGAAGAAGTAGCATCCCGTCGGCGAAAGCCGAGACATGTTCACATCCATTGGGGACGAATCGCGCACCGACCACGGACTTGAAGTGGCGGCGAGGCGGCGGTGCCACTCTAGAATTGGCCGCCATACTCCACCTGAGCTTAGCCAACGGCCGTAGCGGCTCGAATCGCTTGGACGAGTGGGTGACCTTCCTGGATTGCCTGATACTGCGCGTTGGCTAGTGCCCCGCGATTGTTCGTCGCAAACTGCGCGAAGCTCTGCGCGTCCATGGCGTAAATGTACACCGGCTGCGCGCCGCCGGGAATCGGCGTCGGCTGGCCATTCACGGGCGAGCCGTAGTGCGACTGCGACACGTCGAAGCGCCAGCCGTCGTACGGCGTCGAACGGACGTTGCCGCGCGCGTCGTAGTTCACCAGGTTGCCGGAGCCATCCATCATGGACGACAGCGCTTGCGGCTGGAAGTAGTGCCAGTCGGTCAGCTCGTTGTTGATCTGGTTCTGGCGGTTCTGCCGCGGATCGCCCATGATGCCCGTGATCATGCCGGAGACCAAAGCGACTCCGGCGAGCACGGCCTTCGAGATCGGCTCGGGGTCCAGGGCCGCTGCCGCGCCCGCGCCGGCGCCGATGGCCGTCACCGTGCCGCGCGCGCCGCCTTGCTTGACGCCGCCCATGATTCCCATCACGCCGCCATAGACCGCGCCCGCCGTCGCGACCGCGCTCCCGATCTTGGCGCCTGTGCCGGCGTTCGGATCGAACAGCGCACCCTCGACCGAGTTGTACTTGCCGGTCAGGCCCGGCGAGTGGAACGTCCCCATCGTGCCATCGGCGCGCAAGACGGCGTAGTCGCCCTTCGGTGTCCCGTAAGGCACCTGGTTGAAGACGCCGTCCGCGCCGATGACGCCGTAGCTGCCGCCGCCGGTGCTGCCGCTCAGGTTGAAGACACCGCCGCCACGCGCGCCGCCGCCGAACACGCCGGATGCCCGGCCGATACCCAGAATGGCGCTGAGAATGCCACCAAGCCCGGACGCCCCGCCCGCACCGGATCCACCGATGCCGGACAGAACCGCTCCGCCAAGTCCGGCCGTCGTACCGCCTGCGACCGTGCCCGAGATCGGCGTTCCAGTGAGCACGCCGGTGAGCGTGTTGAGCGCCTGCGTCGTGCCGGTAAGCGCGACCGTGTTGGCGGCGATGGGTGCATTCTTCGGATCGAGCAGCGTGCCCGTCAACAATCCGCCGAGACCGGATGCCTTGCCGACTTGGCCGAGCATGCCCAAGCCCTGTTGGAAGATCCCGCTCGTCGCGTTGACGAAGATGCCCTTCAGGAGGTTGTCTCCCTGCTGGCGGAAGAAGTCCGGCAGCTTGCCGCCGCGCATCGCGTCGTAGAACGAGCCCGCCATGTTGCGCGCGTTCTCCACCTGCTGCCGCCGCATCTCGGCGATCTTGACCTCGGCCTCGAGTTCGGCGTCCAACTCCATGCGACGCTGATCGGCGAGTGCTTTGGCCTGTGCGACGCGCCTCTCGTCGAGGTCTTCGATCTTGAGCGACTCCTTCATCTCAAAGTCGTACAGCTCCTGAGCCAGGCGTTTCCGCTCCTGGATGCCGGCGAGCGCAGCCTGATCCTCCATGCCGATCGGCGCGCGCAACTCCGCGAGCCGTGTGGCCCTCGATGACTCGCGCGTGATGCCCTCGCGCGTCCCGGCGATGGAGATGCGCTCGACCTGCTCGTCGGCCTTGAACCGAGCTTCGGCGTCTTTTAGGCCGGGCCCATACAACTCGCGCATCAACTCGTTGGTGCGCTTGTAGCGGCGCTCCGCCTCGCCCTTGTCGAGGCTCGCCCACATCTCCCGCTCCTTGTCCGAGGCGGCCTGGGCCAGCGGGATGACGACGCGGGAGTATGCTGCGTGCGCGCGCGAATCGAGATCGGCGCGCACCTTGGGGTCGGACACCTTGGCGATTTTCGCCGCAAGCGCCTCGTACTCGTCCATCGCCTTCTTGACCGGCGCGAGAAGGCCCCAGCCCTGTTCATCCGCGCGCTTCTCCAGCGCCTCCACGCCAGACCTGCTTTCGGTCAGAGCCTTCGCGGCGTCCTTGTAGGCAGTTGAGAGTGCCTGCAGCCGCTGGACCTGACGCACCGCATCGTCGAGGAGCGACTTCTGGGTTTGCGCAGCCGGCGTGAGCGTGCCGTCCTTGTTCTGCGCCATCCCCTCGGTCGTCGTCTGGACCTCGGCCAGATGCTTTTTCGCCGCGGCGAGTTGCTTCTCCACACCGCCGGGGCCACCTTCCACTCCAGCCAGGGCCTGCCGCAGGATTCGCGTGCCATTGCCGGAGAGCTGATCTTGCAGCTCGGCGATCTGAGTCCGCAAGTTCGCGGTGCGCGCCCGGGCCAGCGGGTCTGTCCGGTTCTCATAGATCGCCAGGTCGCCCCGGAGATTGTCGAGTTTACTCTGTGGACCGTTGTCGTACTCTCGCCGGCGCCGCTCGACCTCCTTTTCCATCGGCGTCATCGGCCCCTTGTCGTCGGTCGATCCGCCGCGGATCCATTTGAGGAGCGCACTGATCTCGAGGGTCAATGCGATCTTCGGCGCGCGGAGGAGGGCGCTCCACCGCGCTTCGATCTCGGACAGCTGCTTGTGAGCCTCTTCGAGTCCCTTGACGGTCTTCTCGTCCAAGCCGAGGCCCATCTCCTTGGCACGCGCCACGTTCTCCGAGAGTCCGGTCAGGACCGGGATAAGCTCCACACCGGAGCGGCCGAAGATGCGTACTGCGGCGGCGTTGCGTTCGGCCGCGCTGCCCAAGGAGTTCAAGCCCTTCGAGATGTCCAGCAGGACGTCGCTGGTCGGGCGGATCTCGCCGTGCGCGTCGCGCGCCGAGACCCCGAGCGCTGCCAAACCGCGCCGGGCCTTGTCGCCCTCCTCGCCGCTCTCCGCCAAGCCGAGCGAGAGCTTGCGCATCGCCCCTTCGAGCGACCCGATGTCGGAGCCTGCCAACCGCGCCGCGAACGTGAACTGCCCCACCTCCTTCGTGGTGAGGCCCATGCGCAACGACGTGTTGTGGATCGACAGGCCCAACTCGCCCATCTGGTGCGCAACCGACAACGCGGCAGCGCCGGCCGCCGCCATGCCGCCAGCGGTCGCAACCAGCCCCGTCCCGAGCGGGCCCAGCGTTTTGAGCATGCCCTCGGCCGCGTTGCCCGCCGTCTGGAGCGGATTCTGGATCGCGTCTTTGATGTGACCGGCGAAGGCCTCCCACGACGCCGGGTTCGGACCCTTCTCCGCCTTGTCCTTTGCCTCCTGGACCTTGTCGATGTACTTGTTGAGCGCCGAGACGAGCTTCTCGACCTCGGCCGTGCCGGTCGTTTGCGTCGTGATTGCGAGGCTCAGGGATTCGGCGGCGCCCATAGTTTTCAAACACCCAATTGCTGTCTGCGGCGGCGTTCCTCCGCGGCCGCGCTCTCCTCAAGGTCGAGGACGTGTTGCCCGGTCTCCACCGCGTCGTACCACCAGGCCGGCCATGCACTCGCGTCGGGCCCGAACAGGGGAGCGCTGGCTGCCCGCTGCACGCGCATCTGCTTGCTGAGCAGTTGCACCAGCCACATCGTCTCCGGCGTGATCAACGAGACCGGGCACTCGTTGGCGGTGATGTCTTCGACGCGGAAGCGCAGACCGCCGCTCTCGTACTGCGGCACCCACCAGTCCGGCTTGTCGGGCTGGAAGCCCTGCGGGTCGTAGCGGCTGCAGTTCTTCTGGAAGTGCAACCCCTGCGCCCGGCAGTGGTCACACTGGTTCTGCTCCCGCCCCCAGCCGCCGGACCGGGTGAAGGCGAGAGCGACTGTCAGTTTTTTTCCTGGGCCTGGGCCAGGCCGGAGTTGAGCTGCGCGGCAACGTAGAGTTCATCCAGCAGCTCGTCCGGAGCCTTCTGGATGAGTGCGTCCCATGGCTCTTTCGGCGCTTGGCCATCGATCTCCAGCCCTTCGACCGATTGCAGGCTCGCGCGGATGTAGGCAGGCTTCAACTCGGTGTTGATGATCAGTCCGATCCGATGATCGAGCGTGGCGCGCTCGATCCGCGTCTTGAACCTCTCGAGATCGGCGGTGATCGCATCGATGCGCGCCTGCTCATCGGCTGTGACCTCGCGCTCCTCCTTCTTCGCGCGGGCGCGAATCTCATCAATCTCCGCGTCGGGATCGGGGATCGCATGGAGCTGGCGGCTAAGCTCGCTGACCCGCACGCGAGCGTCGATGATCTTCGAGTCACGCAGCGCGCGCTGGTACTGGTTCAGCACACGCATCGTAAAGCGCACGCCCAGGCGTGCTTGGGAGTCTTGGGTGAAAGTGGATTCGATGTTCATAGCTGCTGGATTGCGCTCCGAATGTGTGGTCGAATTGGGCCGAAGCCATGAACCCCCGAGGGCGGCACGGCCATCTAGGGGTGTTTGGGATTGTGGCTATACGGTGTGCAGAAGGACAGGGCAGAGTTCGCGTCGAGCATTTGTGGTTGTCAAGGACGCCCGCAAGATGGGGGTGAAGAACCTGATGGCAAACGCGGGTTCAACGGTACCCAAGGCTGCCGGGTCGCCGAGTGCCCGTCAGATCACAGGGGCGGCTCAGTGGATTCGTGAGTATATTAACTGTGCCTTTAGAGGCTCATGCCGCTACAGCGTTGTCCGGCTCCCAGTTCTTGTAGGTCGGCTCGACAAGGCTAGTTCCATTGCGGGAGCGAGTGACCTCGACGGTGATGAGTCGATCTCCGGCAAACGCCGGGCTGAGCTCTAGGGATAAGTAATCGAAAAGCTGCCGGTCGTGAATTGCCATCACGATTTTACGTCCGTGCTCTTTTGAAAGTGTCCGAAGGAGTGCGGCTAATTGAGCGATGTGCACCTCATCCATCGACTGGACTGGGTCATCGAGAACCAGCCAAGGTAACCTTGGCTTCGCTGCCAGATGAAGCGCAAGGAACAGAGTGAGCGCCGCCGTGTTCAGATTGCCTGCACTGAGCATGGCACCAGGCGCGCCGCCCGTTCCGCCGTCACGATGAACTGTTTCAAGCTGTGCAGTAACGGGTTCGTCAATGGTCCTGGGCAACCGAAACGCCGGCACGAACGGTTCTGTTGGAGCGAGACGCACGAACAAATCACGCCAAATCCTGTTCAACGCGCTGTTGAACACGCGGCCAACAATCGCAGTCCTTGCTTCAGCGGCTGCTCGTGCAACCGCTTTCGCAGCTTGGCGGCGTCCATCAGCAATTTGAAAGGCCACTTCCAGCTGTGCATGTAGTTTGGTGTCGCGGGCGAATGTCTCGGTAATCTCTTGGGCTTTGGTCGCTATCTCTCGAAGCCGTTCATTTTCAGCGGAGGCGTCGCGTCGCATACTCTGCCGGAGGCTAAGAACGCGCGCTCTTTCGCCAACGAAGGCATCAAGGCGCTGAATGGCATCCGCGATGGACTCTGTAGTCTCCAGCGGTGTCTGTTTCAACTCTAGACACAATTCCCCAATCGCGCTCCGCAGCTCAAAAGACATCCTATCGCGGTCGCGAAGCTCGGTCAGGCGACGGCGCGCTTGCACATCTCGGCGGATGACAGTCGCGCCGGTCTCGGCCAATGGGGCCAATTCGTTCAACCGCCGCTGGGCTTCAGTAAGCTCCGCGACGCGCGCTTTAAGCGCCCCACGGGTCTCTTGACTAAGCCGCTTACTCACGGCCGCGTCTCTGTCAAGCTCACTCTTGGTCAGATCATTGATTGATTGCACGCGGGCCCGCCCAAGGCTTTGAAGCAAATCAGCCTGTTCGGTGAGCCGGGCTACATGCAGGGATAGCCGCTGCGCGAGTGGATCGCGAGACACTTCCCTATAGTCCCTGCCGCAGACGGGGCACGACTCGTCGTGGATGTGCGGAAGTAGCGCGGCCAGCACGCGGCTCAGGCTTTCCGTATCACCCGCAATCTGACCAAGTTGTTCATCTACGAGGACCATTCGAGCCCTACCCTGAGAGACAGACTGCTCAAGCGCCTCAATTTGGTTGGCGAGAACGTCATCTTGGGCGATCGTTCGGGCGCACCTCTCCAGGTCGGCGATTACGCGGGACAGTGCGGTACGTAGGGCCGTCTCTGGATCGGTTGACGCAATGGAGGGCAGGTCGGGGAAAATGCCGCGCAGTTCGTCGATCAGCGCCTCAAGCACCTCGCCTGCGTCGCTCCGCCAAATCCTGAGCGCCTCACTCGCAGCCAATTCCTCTGCCACCGCAGAGTCCTGGTCGATGGTGTCCTCTTGGGTAAGCACCACAGAACCTCGCTGCTTGAGGCTGGCTAGGTCGCGACGGTGTCCTGCAAGTGCCACGAGTTGAATCTCCTCGGTGTCTTGCCGAAGAAGGCGATCAAGGGTATCGGAGAATTCATCGTCGCGATCGATTGAAACCTCAGGCGCGAGCGCGGCGAGCTTGGCGCGGATGCTACTTCGCAAGCCGGTAGCTTCTTCCGCCAAGCGGGAAAGGCCCGTCCTGGATTCCGCGATTCGTCCTTCGATGGACGAGCGGTCCGTCTCAGCCTCGCCATATTTGGACACAAGCCGCCGTAAGTTGCGAACATCGCCGGCAGGGGACAGCCCGTCGATTAGGGCATCCAGATGGTCTAGGCCTAGAAGATCCTTCACGAAGCGGGTGAGCGGACTGTCCTGTCGGACGCTTGCATCCTGATAGATCTCCAAGAGTCGTCCCAAGGTTGCTTGGGCAAGATAGCATCGTTCGCTGAAGAACTGACTTTCATTCCCGATTAGTGCGGGTGTGCCGGTAACTATTCCATTCCGTAGCGTGATTTCGTGATCTTGTGCATCCGGGCGACCGAGACCTGCTCCCGTCAGGACGATCCTGCCATGATCCGCATCCCGATTCTGAAGATGAGCCCGATATCCAGGGTCTGTCCTGCGCATAGCAAGGACCTCTCCAGTGAGCGCAAGCTCAAGCGCCGACAAGACGCTAGTCTTGCCCGCGCCGTTCGGCCCATGAATGAGGACGACCGGTGCGTCAAGCGGGATGTTGACAGTGCCCCGCAGACTTCGGAAATCGGTAACGGAAATGGCGCTTAGTTGTGGCATCATTCGTCGTCAGCCTCGGACGTCACATGAAAAGGCTCTGACAGGAGCGTACGAAGTGTCTGTCTAACAGTCTCTGTTCCTTCGAGGGCTGACGCGAGTATCTCGGCAACGGCTTCCTGGTGTTGGGCATATTGAAGGTAGCGTCGCACCTCGCCGAATGGATCCGCGACAATCTCACTGGCGTCCGCTAACTCGAGTGGCAACAAGACGGCGAGTGAATTGCGCAAAGATAGCTCTGCATCGGACCCAGTTGGAGTTCCAACCTGGAGAACGCGGCAAACCCGTGATAGTGCGGCCACGATCACCGCGCGCGGAGGTGGGCCAACAAGCACGACCGTTAGTGGGCGGCGTGAGGCGACCAGATCAAGCGCACGGCTGAGCCCTTCCACTTTTTGCCGAACACGAGCTTCCAGCTCCGTAAGAGTATCGATCACGACGATGAGGTCGAGGGAACGATCAGACCCAACGAAGAGCGCGGAGAATTCGAACGGGACAGAAGAGACGGTCACGGGGGTCTCACGCTGACGGTAGCCCGCATCTGCGAGTAAGTCGACAACCCGCTTTACCGGTTGGCTCTGAGTCATAGAGCAGCCTCCTCACGAAAACGGCGACGAAGATCGTCTACTCCGTCCGTGTTGCGTAGCAACTCCGCCATGCCGACATTGCGCAAGCCTGGGTGTCCGGTCCGGCCAGGCGCAGCACGAGGCGAACGCGCCATTGGAGGAACCGGCGCAGTGCTGTGGATGACAATTGCGTCTTGGTCATCCTGGGTGACAAGCGAATTGATTTCGAGCTGCACGGATGCCTGATTGTTAGCCGCGAAGAAGACTCGAGCCTCGCCTGAGGCTGTACAAACGCGTAGTGCTCCATCAGACGGATCACCTAGATCGCACTCGACTAATCGCCATGTCCCGTCTGCACTCCCGAGACCCAACATGCCTAGTGCCGCTGCCATCTCGGGCATTCCGCTGGTGGGCAGTGCCGGATCGGTTTCGATCATGTGGATCGGAGACCGACCCAGCGGGTGATAGGCGAGTGAGCCAACGGATGATATCTCTCCTCTTTGAAACAGACCAAGGCTCCGAGCGCTAGTGGCCACTAGTGTGCGCATGAACACAAGACGATCAGTATCGGCCGACTCTGCGATGCGATTGCGAAGTAGCTGCAGACCTCGCCCGATTGCTTGGTGATCGGCATCAGAAAGTTGCGGGGCATCTACCAAGCGCGCCAAGGTACGCAGCTTCTCACAGAGCACATGGAGTACCAATGCAGTCAGCGCCGGCTTGGCAAAGGCCCTGAAGAGCGCGCCCGCTTCGATTTCCGTGCCGCTACTGGCGTAAGCTTCTCGATACACGAATCGCAAGATATTGACTTGATCTGGTCCGAGGGAATCCTCAGCGAAGACGTGGGCGGGCGGTACGCAAGGCCATGTCCAAGTCATCAAACTGCGAGCTTCAGAGAACACCGCCTGGATATTCGAATCCTGTGCTGACAGGCCTATCATCAACGTGCGCTTCGTGGAAGCGAGATCCACCAATTGATGGCGCATCGTCGCATACGCTGCATTGTTAGGCCAATCAGTGATCTGTGAATGCCGAGCGATCAATAGAGAACGATAGACGGCTGGGTCGGTACCGGCCCGGACAGCGCAGCCATGAAACTTCAACAGGCGCGAGAGCAGCGGCTGCTCGCGAAAATCTTCAGCCCGGACGCAAACTTGAAGTGCAGTGCCCGAGCCTTCGGTCAGCTCGTTCACCGCCGCTTCAACGAGGCCATCCCAATTGGCTGTCGCGACGTTTTCCAGGACGCCTTCCAGAACGAGAATTGCTATGCAAAGATGCTCGCAATCAGGAACCGCGCTCGCCGAAGCGAACGTGGCAGGCACGTCAACGGCGTCCCACAGTAGATGGTCCTCGTCTGGATGCCCCACTACGCGGATATCTAAGAGGCGGGCGTATTCGCGAATGAGATTTGCTAGAACAGTGTCGATGGATTGCCATTCGACGATAGGCCTATCGAAGTCCACTCCCAACTTGTCCGCCGGGGAAAGGTGCGCCAGATCGACAGCCTGCTCAAATGCGCGTCGATAGGCGCAAGCTGGGTTAGCTGGATCGATGTGCTCCCTCAAGTATGAAAGCACTCTCATAACCACACTCTTGAGGTCCGCTACCCTGTCGCGGGAGATTCCTGACCCAAGCCAGAACACATATCTGTTCTGGGCAATTCCTTCGGCCATGCCTGCAAACTCACCATCCAGCAGCGCCAGCGCTTGGTTGATAGAGGTTGTCGAAGCCGTGAGCACTGTTGCGGTGGACATGTGGCCCTTCTGTGGCATCCGGCGCCTTGAGGGAATACTTTAGATCAAGCTTCGGTAAGGATATCACCATGTGCGGGAGCGAATCGGATTGCGGTGGGAAGAAGACCTCGCAAGGGCACTGTGAGAGGAAACGGGCCAATTCGACGCTCACTTCTCTCCCAATGGCTCTCTCGTGCGGAGAACGCGCCTAAGTGGCAAGGTTGGCCTACTGGACCGCGATGGTGATGGCGTCCTTCGCGCCGATGGTGGTGTCGTGCGCCCGGCAGGCAGAGAAGGCGACCACGCGGCGCTTGCCGCTGTAGTCGAACTTCGGCTTGGCGAGCAGCACGTTCTTGAGAGTGAAGAGCCAGGTGGATCCAGCCACGGTGCCGATCTGAAAGGCCAGCGTCACCGGCGTACCGGTGTAGGCCTTCTGCTTTAGGCTCTGCAGCGTCGCGGAATCGTCGTCGTACATCGACCAGTCGGTCGTGACGTTGCGCAGGCCCGCCGCCGGCGCGATGCCGTAGAAGGAGTTGAAGCCATCCATCGGCAACTCGCGATCCACGTCGACGGTGATCGTGCCAGTCCGATAGGTCGTGTACGTGTTGCCGTCGAGTGTGATCGTGCCGGTGAACCCGGGCGGCGGCGTGCCGTTGGTGACAGGCGAAGCCGGTTCAGTCGGAAACGCCGTCAGGCCGCCCTTGCTGATGGTGTCCGCGGTCGCGAAGATGTCCGTGTCGAGCACAGCCAGTCCCTGGCCGGTGAACTCTACCGTGGGCTCATCAACGCCGATGTCGAACTTGCCCGTCTTCACGATGGCACCCATCGTGCAGCGCTGAGTCATCGTGCCCGGCGTGTTGAAGTCCCAGAGCGTGACGGACGGACTCTGGTCGTCCAGGCCATACGTCACCGACGTGCTGGCGACCACGGTGGGCGCCTTGCCCATGAGCGCTGTAAGCAGAGGGTCCATGTCGGGCTTCGTGCCGGCCGCGCCATTCGGCGTTAGGCTCATCTTCGTGGTGAAGGTCACCTGCCGCCGCCCGAGGATGCCCATCGTGATGCCGAGAGACCCGGTTTTATCGGACCGCACGATCTCCTGCTGTGCCAGTTGGATGTCCAGCGCCGACATGCGGCAGCAGTTGGAGCCTGCGAGCGTTGCGACGCCGGTGGTGTTGGGGATCGTGCCCCAGGTGGTCTCATTCTGCGCATAGAGCCGTTGGATCCGGGTATTGGAAGAATTCGCCATTACTCACCACCTCCCTCAAGCCGCTCGCGCAGGTCGTGCGCGGCGAGCAGCGCGCGTTTCTTCCGGTCGAGAAAGTCGGCCGACGCGCGCTCGTGCGAGCCGACAGACGCGAAGCTGGTCAGCTCCGCGGCGGTAAAGCCGATCTCCGTGAACGCTTCATCCGGCACCAGTGCGCAGCCGCCGAGCACCGCGTTGCGCGCCTGCTCGTCGGACAGTTCCACCGACTGGCCGAAGCGGATGAGGCGAATCGAGTCGCCGATGTCGGAGTTGAATCCGACGAAACGATAGGTCATAGATGTACCTCTGCGAGCAAAATGAAGGGCAGCCGCTGCTGCCAGCCGTCACCCAGAAAAGCGAAGGGCTCCCGCGCGCAGGAGAAGTCGCCGTTGAAGCTGACCGGGGCCCAGCCCGCGTGCGGAGCCATCACCGTTTGCAGGAACGCATCCTCGACCGCGTCCGGAAGCGAATCGAGATCGCCGCTATCGTCACCCGGCAACTTCCCGCCCTGGCGCAGCAGGTTTAACGTGCTGCGCCGGAAGTAGAAATCGACATGCAACAGAATCTTGCCGGAGAAAGTCGACGGCTTCTGGCGCTCGTCGCCGGAGTTGGTCTGCGACTGGCTGGTGTACATCGCGACACAGACACCGTCGCCCGCGGGCAGCAGGTCGGTCTGCTCAATGTGATCCGGAGCCACGTACCCTTGGAAGAAGTTCTGCGAGCCGGGCGTCCAGTTGATGGCGAAGGGCTGCGCAATTCCGTAGCTCGCGGCGATTGCCGCCAGGTGCGCGTTGAATCCGACTGAGGCGTCCGCGAGGATTCGCAGCGCCGTCTGCCGGACGAGAAGGCGAGTGGAAGGCATCAGGCGACCTTTCTCAATGAGTCACCCTGGAGCATCTCGCCGGCGATCCCGTTTGGGTTCATCCAAACGGCGCTGCCACGCTGGGCGCGCAGCTTCACCGCCAGGTCGGTGATGTTGACGCCGAACATGACGCGCGCCGAGTTCATGATCGTGCGGATGTCGTTCGGCGAGAAGCCA
>Ga0181528_10000123_pt1 | contig 72331 bp, 63 predicted proteins | sample PEATcosm2014_Bin_47_FD_119742 | JGI IMG/M metagenome (GOLD analysis project Ga0181528, IMG submission 119742) | Peatland microbial communities from MTU Mesocosm Facility, Houghton, MI, USA - PEATcosm2014_Bin10_10_metaG | ecosystem: Environmental > Terrestrial > Soil > Wetlands > Peat | place...
AACAACCTGCATTGCAGCCCACAAAGGTCCGCACATGGAAACATCAGGACCGAGCAGCGACATGGTGATATTGCGAAGACCGCAGATGATGTTATTCCGATTGGCGTTATAGTGAATATTTTCGTCGCCATGCCGGAACTCACGCGCTTCGTCCACCAACGCCTCGGCCTGGATCAGTTCGCCGAAAAGGACGACGTACACTGCTCCGACCAACGGAAGGGCCTGCAGGTACATTGCCAGCGGCGGAAATCCAATGCGGGACGAGAACGGCGTCCACTCGTGAAATAGAGTGTAGAAATGCGGGACCGTGAATCCCCACTGCAGATGCGGCCACGGAAGTTCCTTCACCAGCGGTGCCACAAAGATCGCCAGCACCAACGCCGGCAAGAGTCCAAGGTCTGAGAGATGTTTGAGGAGAACATTCTTCTTGCGGAGAGTCTTGAACTGGTTGGAGAACAGCAGGTAGAAAGCGAAACCAATCGCGATGCTAATCGTCCAGGGATACTTGGCAAAATACTTTCCGCCCGGTTCGAAGACAAGCCGCACTGCAGCAATACCGGCACCCAGCAGGATTCCAGCTTTCAATGCGTCAGGCACAAGCTCAACAAACTTCTTGGCGAGTCCCGTCACTCCAAAGAACAACGCGACAATGCCCAACGACATCTCGAACGCAATCAGGGCCTGCATTCGGGGTACGCCTTCAGGGAAGGACTTCAACCATAACAGCAGGAGAGGAATCGCTGGCGTGATCCAACCGGGCACGACTGGATCGCCCAGGTGTGCGTGCCAGAGATAAAGAAAGCCATTCATGATTACCACGGTGATGGCAATCTCGAAGGGCATTCCCAGGTATTCCATCAGGATAGGAATGATGCCGAGGCAGACGGCGCACATCATCAGGCCCTGGATATAATCTGCGGGCTCAAAACGATAGTGAATAAACGGCAGTCTGAGTTGAAAAGGACCAAGCGGAATATAGGGTTGAACTTCGCCAAACTGGCGCTTGTATATCGGCCCTAGCATAGTGGTGTTCTCTCCTTGTGGCAGGAAATATGGTTTTACGCTTGGTCAGAGAGCGCAACCCTGTTGGGCAAGGCCGGGGAGACCGATTCCTACGCCCTTGAATTCAGCTTCCTGAATAGCGTTCTATATGCAGAACGTTGTTTCATGAACGCAGGAATCATAAGTCGGACGCCGGGGAGTGTCAACAAGTTTCTGTATTAAGAATTGCGTTCTGTATACAGAACGCAATGGGAGGCAGAGTCAAGCAGATGAGGCTATCGATGTGAAACGTGGCGGTCCATGCGAAGTCCCTGTGCGCCCAATCTCTTGGAGAGTTCCATAGCCATGTGTTGAATGGCCTGTATCGCCGAGCTTTTCTGACGCGCGTCTGTCGCAGACTTCAGCAAACTCACGCCAATTCCCGCAATTGCTTGCGTGCTATTGGAATCAAACACGGGAGCACCCAAACAAACCATGCCATCGTGCGTTTCCTCATCATCCACGGAATAGCCGAGCCGACGTACTGACTGTAGTTGCTTCATTAAGGCGGGAAGTTCAGTGACACTCTTCCGGGTCAGGGCTGGGAGCCCACTTGCCTTCGCAAGCTCTACGACGCGTTCTTCAGGAAAGGTACTAAGGAGCGCCTTGCCGCTAGCAGTGCAATTCGCCGGAAGCCTCATACCGATCCGGAAATTCAACCCCAGGGGGCGGCTTCCATTGCGGCAGGAGATATATACGACGTCCGCTCCATCCAGAACGGAGAGAATGATGGTCTCCTCCGGCAGAAGGCACAGCGATTCGCCAAGGCTGGTGAATTCTGCCGTCAGATCAGTACGAGCAAGGAAGGCATGGCTCAAGTCCATGACATGCGAGCCGAGGTGATACGACCCGTTTTCAAATCGCCGCACGAGTCCGGAATGAACCAGTGTCGAACACAATGCATGAATTGTGCTCTTCGGGAGTCCGAGCGCGTTCGTCAAGGGAGCCAGTGCTAATGGCTCCTTTGCGGCCGCCAACACCTCCAACAGTCGCACTGCCTTCACAACAGCGGGTACGGATCCCTTGGGAAACCCATCACCATGCGAATCTGGGCGCTTCACAGAACTCTTTTTGATAGCTTTTGCCATAATTATCCTAATCTGTCGCGTGCCAGCGCTGAATTGAGGGTAGCACAACCCGTTCCATATGCTGAACCACATTCTAAACGTTCAGCATATGGAACGCAATTCCTAATACAGAAAACCGATTGACAGCCCAGCGCTGCTGCACTATGATTCCGGCGGCTATAGGTCGTAGTTCTCTATACAGAATGTCATTCATGGAATGGAACTGGCGGACGTTCCCATATTCCTAAATCACCGCACAAGCGAGGCATTACTAGTGGAAAACTGGAGAAGCACCTACAAAGAGAAGTTGGTATCGGCGCAAGAAGCTCTGCGAAGCGTTCAGTCCGGCGACCGCGTCGTCGTTGGACACGCTTGCGGCGAGCCCCCCACACTGGTCAATGCCCTGGTGGAGAGGGCGCCGGAGCTCCTGGGCGTAGAGGTTGTACACATGGTTGCGATGGGCCCGGCGAAATACGCGCAGCCGGGAATGGAGAAGAGCTTCCGCTTCAACGGATTCTTCGTAGGCGCGAGCACGAGAAAATCCATTGAAGAGCGCCGCGGGGAGTTTACACCCTGCTTCTTCTCGGAAATTCCCCGGCTCTTCCGGGACAAGATACTGCCGGTGGATGTTGTTCTCATGCAAGTGACTCCTCCGGATGCGGAGGGTTTCTGCAGCTACGGTGTCTCGGTAGACTATACCCAGCCGGCGGCACAATCCGCACGCATTGTGATCGCACAGATGAACAGCTTGCTGCCGCGCACCGGCGGCGCCAAAATCCATCTTGACGCACTGACCTACATCGTTGAGAAGGACGAAGCGGTCATTGAGTTGCCGCCCCCGAAGATTGGCGACTTGGAGCGCAAGATCGGTGAGAACGTTGCCGCGCTGATTCCCGACGGAGCCACATTGCAGCTCGGAATCGGGGCAATACCGGACGCTGTGCTTCTCTTTCTGAAAGGAAAGAAAGACCTTGGCATTCACTCGGAAATGTTTTCCGACGGCGTGGTGCATCTAGCCGAGGCGGGAGTGGTGAACAATCGCAAGAAAAACATTCACAACGGAAAGTTCATTGCCACTTTTCTCATGGGAACACGAAAGCTTTACGATTTCGTAAACAACAATCCTGACGTGGAACTGCACTCAGTTGATTACACCAATGACCCGTACATCATTGGCCAGCACGACAACCTCATCTCGATCAACTCAGCATTACAAGTGGACCTCATGGGCCAGGTGAACGCGGAGATGATCGGGAGCACTCAGTTCAGTGGCATCGGCGGGCAGGTCGATTTCGTTCGGGGAGCCAGCCGCTCAGTCGGAGGCAAGTCGATCATCGCCATGCCTTCCACGGCTGCGAAGGGAACGATTTCACGGATATGCCGCGAACTGGATCGGGGCTCGGCAGTAACAACCTCGCGTACCGATGTTCAGTACATCGTGACCGAATATGGAGCTGCTGCGCTACGCGGTAAAACCTTGACCCAGCGCGCCGAGGCGCTCATTTCCATCAGTCATCCTGATTTCCGCCCGGCTTTGCGTAATGAACTTCTTCAGTGCGCCGGAGTTGGAAGCTAACGAAGAACGATACTTACAGCGGATGATGGCGGGCAGCTCGCCATTATCCGCTGGTCCCTTGCTACCGGAAGGCAATACATGAAATTTGCCGTGGATGAGGATGCCGCCCGGTTTATCCGCAACCGCACAGGAGCGGTCGTCATCGGCTTGAATTTCGAGCCGTCCCTCGGAGGCTGTGCGTGCTCGCCCACGAAGATCAACGGTAGCTATGTGCCGGTGATCTCTCTTGGCGAGCCTCCGCAAGAAGAAAAAGACAGATACAGGGTTCAGCGAGTGGAGAACGTTGAGGTGTATTTCGCGTCTGCCCTAGACACGAAGCAAGGCTCTGCCGAAATCAGAATCAGACTGCGAGGATTCTTCTTATTCCGCTGGCTGGAATTGGAAGGAGCCCGGGGCGTTGCCTGCTATGACAAATGAGTGGTGAATCGGTATACCCTATCCTTCGCGCTAAAACACAATAATCTCGCGAACGACTTTGCCCTCGCGAAGAAGGTCGAATCCGAGATTGATTTCCTCCAGCTTCAGCTTGCCTGACACCAATTTGTCTACCGGAAGCCTTCCCTGGCGGTAGAGCGCGACATAGCGCGGCAGGTCGCGTACTGGCACGCAGGTCCCAATGTAGCTGCCCTTGATCGTGCGTTCTTCAGCGACCAGGTTTACCTGGGGAATGGGAATCGTGTCGGCGGCCGGTGGCAAACCCGCTGTTACCGTCATGCCACCACGCGCAGTAATTTTGTAAGCAAGTTCCATCGCCTTTACTGATCCCGCCAGTTCGAAAGCATATTCCACGCCACCTTTCGTGGCCGCGCGAACCTGCTGAATGCAGTCTGGATCGGAAGCATTGAAAACTTGAGTAGCTCCAAGACTCTTGGCTAAGGCAAGCTTCTCATCGAACAGGTCAACCGCGATGATCTCTCGCGCTCCGGCCACGAATGCGCCGAGGATGGAACATAAGCCGACCCCGCCAAGTCCAACAACAGCGACTGACGAACCTGGGGTGACTCGGGCAGTGTTGAGTACCGCGCCCACGCCGGTCAGGACGGCGCATCCGAACAGTGCCGCTTCGTCAAATGAGAGTTCTGGATCGACCTTGACCAGGGAACGTCGCGAAACGGTTGCATACTCCGCGAAAGCGGAGCAGCCAAGATGATGATGGATGTCAGATCCGTTGCGATGAAGTCTCCTGCTTCCCGACAGCAGAGTCCCTGCTGCGTTGGCCGCCGCTCCCGGCTCACAAAGAGCGGGACGCCCTTCGGCGCACGGAAGGCAATGCCCACAACTTGGAACAAAGGTCAGGACAACATGATCTCCTCGTTTCAGATCACCAACGCCAGGACCAACTTCCTCAACAGTTCCCGCGGCCTCGTGCCCCATTGCCATGGGAGTTGGACGAGGCCTCACACCATTGATTGTCGACAAATCCGAGTGACAAAGTCCCGCAGCACCAATCTTGACCAGCACCTCGCCAGTACCTGGCGGATCAAGTTCGACTTCTTCGATCGTGAGAGGCATGGAGACTGCATAGGGCGGGGTCGCCCCCGTCTGGTTCAGCACCGCAGCTCTAATTTTCACGGGATTCCCTTTGTGTAATCAGAATTTGAGACTTGCTTCATCACACTGTTACTCAATGCCGCCCATGCACAGATATTTGACGACCAGGAACTCTTCTATGCCGTACTTCGAACCCTCGCGTCCAATACCCGACTGCTTGACTCCGCCGAAGGGAGCAACTTCGTTGGATATCAATCCGGTATTGATTCCAACCATGCCGTACTCAAGTGCCTCCGCGACGCGCCAGACCCTACCAATATCGCGTGAGTAGAAATAAGCAGCCAGACCAAACTCAGTGTCGTTCGCCATGTGCACGGCTTCTTCTTCCCGGTGAAAACGGAAGATCGGTGCAACCGGGCCGAACGTCTCCTCTTTCGCAACCACCATCTCAGGAGTTACATCAACAAGCACGGTCGGTTCAAAGAATGTTCCGCCCAGAGCGTGCCGCTTGCCGCCGATCAGCACGCGTGCGCCTTTAGCCAAGGCGTCGGCAATATGTTCTTCTGCTTTCTCCACCGCCGCCTGATCAATAAGTGGACCCTGAGTCACACCGGGATCCATGCCGTTCCCCACTCTCAACTCGCTCACCTTCTCGATAAGCTTGGAGCAGAACGCTTCGTATACTTCGTCTTGAACAAGAAAACGATTCGTGCAGACGCAGGTCTGGCCGGCATTCCGATACTTTGACGAAATAGCACCCGCGACAGCGGCATCCAAATCTGCATCTTTGAAAACAATGAACGGCGCGTTGCCTCCAAGTTCCAGCGAGACCTTCTTGAGGGTGCTTGAGCACTGCTTCATCAGCGTAGCGCCTACCGAGGTAGAGCCAGTGAATGTCAATTTGCGAACCAGCGGATTCGAGGTAAGCTCTGCCCCAATCGCTTTTGTATCTCCGGTAATGACGTTGAAGACGCCCTTCGGTACGCCTGCTCGATCCGCCAATTCCGCCAGCGCCAGCGCGCAGAACGGCGTGAGTCCTGCAGGCTTCACAACTACCACGCAACCCGCGGCAAGGGCGGGAGCAACCTTGCGAGTGATCATAGCGACAGGAAAATTCCACGGCGTGATCGCGGCGCAAACCCCAATCGGCTCCTTCACAACCAGCAGCCGCTGGTCTCTGCGGGGCTGTGGAATGGTGTCACCGTAAACGCGCTTCCCCTCCTCCGCAAACCACTCGATAAACGAAGCACCATAGGCCACCTCGCCCTTGGCTTCCGCAAGAGGCTTCCCCTGCTCCGCGGTCATCAGCTTTGCAATGTCATCCTGATTGGCTATGACAAGTTCGAACCAACGGCGAAGAATCGCCCCACGTTCCTTGGCGGTCTGTTGGCGCCAGGCGGGCCACGCAGCATTGGCTGCTTCAATGGCCCGACGGGTCTCAGCGGCACCCATCCTGGGCACACAGCCCAGAACGCTGACGTTTGCTGGATTCGTTACAACGATGGTTGCCTTGCTGTCAGCATCCATCCATCTGCCATCAACGTAGCACTGCTGGCGGAACAAACTGGCATCCCCCAGCATGACTTCAATTTCTCCGACACTCATGAGTTCCTTTCCCAAGCGGCCGGCGAGCAGGCCCACTATCAAGCACTCCAAAGCACAGCGTGGACTTGGATGATTCCCCCACTGGGATCATGCCACAGTCTAACTGAGTGGGAGCAATCCGGCACTCCCGCGTAGTGTGGACCTTTTCCTCACCCTGTACTGTCGATGGCCGCAGCGATGGCTTTTCCGAGCTCCTCGGTTGTGGCGTGGCCGCCGATGTCCGGAGTAAACGGCGCTTGCGCGGGGCCTGCTTCCAGTGTCTTTTCGATTGCCGTGACGACGGCTGCAGCCGCGTCGGGGTGGCCGAGATGCTCGAGCATCATGGCACCACACCAGATCTGGCCGATGGGATTGGCAATGGCTTTGCCCGCAATGTCCGGGGCAGATCCGTGTACGGGTTCGAAGAGGCTCGGATACTTGCGGTCAGGATTGATGTTGGCCGAGGGAGCGATGCCGATGGTTCCGGTGCAGGCCGGGCCGAGGTCGGAGAGAATGTCTCCGAAAAGATTGCTGGCGACAACCACATCGAACCAGTCAGGATGGCGCACGAACTGCGCGGTGAGAATGTCGATGTGGAATTTGTCCACGCGCACGTCAGGAAAATTCTTAGCCATGTCCACCACGCGTTCATCCCAATAAGGCATGGTGATGGAGATGCCATTGGACTTGGTCGCTGAGGTGAGGTGGCGCTTGCCGCGCTTCTGCGCCAGTTCAAAAGCAAACTTGAGGACGCGATCAACGCCCGTACGCGTCATCACCGTTTCCTGAATCACGACCTCGCGATCGGTGCCTTCAAACATGCGGCCACCAATGCTGGAATACTCGCCCTCGGTGTTTTCTCTCACTACATAGAAGTCGATATCGCCGGGCTTGCGGTTGGCGAGCGGACAAGGGATGCCGGGCATGAGGCGCACGGGGCGCAGGTTGAGATATTGATCGAAACCGCGGCGGAACTGGAGCAGCGAACCCCAGAGCGAAACATGATCGGGCACAGTCTCCGGCCAGCCTACGGCTCCGAAGAAGATGGCGTGGTAGGGGAGAAGGAGATCGAACCAATTGTCGGGCATCATCTTGCCATGCCTTGCATAGTAGTCGCAGCTGGCGAAATCGAACCACTCCCACTGAAGGTCGAGGGAGAACCTGCGCGCGGCGGCATCGAGGGCGCGAACGCCTTCAGGAACTGTCTCTTTGCCGATGCCGTCGCCGGGAATAACCGCGATGCGATATGTCGTCACGTGCTGCCTCCTCGACCATGATAAGGCCGGCAAGGCAATGCGAAGCAAGGAGTGGCCACGGAAGTTGGCGAGTTTGCAAGGGACTGAGCACAGTTGAAATTGTGCTCAGTCCCCCAGCCTTGAGCGAAAGGTTACGGCACGTACAGGTTCTTGCAGTTGCCTTGGTCGCCATGATTCGGGTGACTGGCAATTTCGCCGCCCACCGGAATGCACTGACTAGGTGGAAGCGATGAGCCGTTCTCGACATAATCCACCAGGAGGTCGAAAGCCTTTTGCGCGTGCGGTTGAATGGTCTGCAGTTGCGGGAAGCTTGCGGTGGTTCCTGTGGCGCAGGGTGCGGTGGTGCAGACATAGCCTTCGATGTGGTTGCCGTTCTGCACTTCATAGAGGCGGTAATCAACGTTACGATGATCGAAATCTCCCACGCCGCGCCAGAATTCAACCTGCCGCTCGTAGGCACGCGCCTGATCCTGAATGGGAAGCAGCGCGTCCATGGTTCCGGCGACGGTGATCAGCGGTCGCCTGATTCTTCCAGTGGTAGTCACTGTCGCCACGTTCCACGCCACGGTTGTGGTTCTGGCGCGTGAAAAGTAGTTATAGTTCGGCAGATTGCCTGCGATGTTGGCGTGCAGATCACCAAAGGTGTTGTAGGCGGGATCGAAGCGCTTCTGCCACTGGCACATGGTCACTTCCCAGAAGTGTGTGGAGTAGTTGCCCCAGAGCGAAGCCACCTCTGTGCCTGTGCTGTCGCGTGTGACGATGTCAGGCGGGTATCCGGCGGCGCGAATGTTCCTGGCCGCTTGACTGTTGGGATCATAGTTGGAAGCGACGTAGGCCGGGAAATTCTTGATGGCCGGAGGAAGGTCGATGAGAATGTTGTTGAACGGATCAACAAAGGTTCCTTCCCAATCCACGCCACCATCGAAGACCTCTGGTGCCACTTCAACAGCCCGCCGCACCTGGTAGCCGCCATTCGACGTGCCGACGGCGTAGGTCTTTTCCGGATGCTTGCCGTAGTAGGCGTGAATGGCTCCCTGGGCGAGTTGAGCGGTCTCAATCATGTAACGGGTCCACTGGGTAAATTGCTTGCCGGGATCGTTGTCATAAAAGTGCACCCAGAGGGTGTCTCCCGGATTGCCGCGGCAGCCGAGCGGATCGGCTCCGGTGGAGTTGATGTAATACGGGTCGCTGAGGCTCAGGAGGTAGAGATTCAGCACGCCCTTGTTCTGCGAGGCGTAGGCGTAACCTTCCTGCAGGACGTAGTCGCTCCAGGCCCAGTCTCCATTGAATTCGCTGCGCGTACCGGAGGCACCGGCGACTACGAGCTTGCCATTCCAGGTGTCTGGAAAACGGAGAAGGAAGCGTGCTTCGCCGAGAGGGTCATCGGCATACCATCCGTAAACTTCCCAGCCCGGCACCGGACCATTGGTGGGGGTGGGAACAGTAGCGGGACCATTCGAGATGACACCCAGATCCGTGACGGGACTGATTGAGCCGAATCCGGCGAGTAGTCCTGGCAAGGGAGTGACACCGTCTGCAAACGTGAAGATGGAATTGTCTGCTGGTGTGACAGGAGCGGAAGCAGGATCGGTCGACCTGAGATCGGTGGTGTAGAAGCAGGTCAGGGTTCCGGTGGCCTTACCTTGGAGGAAGGTGGTGATTGCCGCGGGGCAGGTGGCAGCCCAGCCCGGAACGGCACACAGAATTGCCAAAATGCCAACGCAGAGTGCGCGTTGCTTTCTCATATCGTTCTCCTCGTGCAAGTAGTTAAGTGAGAAGTTAGAAGTTGGGCACGGTCGATTCAATTTGACGTGCGGCCTCGTACCACGGCCTGTCAATCGGAACACTCAGCAAAATCGCTGGCTGCCGCCGTTGCGTCCGGCAGAAGGACGGCGGCAATTCCCATGACCGGCCGGTACAAAGGATGCTGGGGTGGTGTGCGCTGTTGCCAGCTGATCAGAATTGTGGAGCGATGGCCGCTTGCAGGATGGGAGGAGGCGTTCAGCTACTTTGACTTGGACTGGGTGAATCCGTACTCGGCAAGCAGGCTGAGAATCTCCGGCTTGCGCAGGAAGTCGAGAAAGAGTGCGGCGGTTTGTTTGTCATGCGAACGCTTCAGGATGACGGCGGCCTGCTCGAGCGGCGCGTAGTCTGAGGCTGGGATTTCGACATACCGTCCTGAGTCCTTCATCGACGGACTGAGGACGAGCGCCAAGGCAAGCAACCCGGCGTCAGCGTTGCCGGACTGCACGAACTGCGCGGCCTGGGAGATGTTTTCGCCCATTACAAACTTGCTCTGCACCAAATCGTAAAGCCCTTCCCTCTTCAGCGCTTCCACGGCGGCGCGTCCGTAGGGAGCATGCTGCGGGTTGCCAATCGCTATGCGCTTGACCTGCGGCGATTGCAGCACGCGCAACCCCTGCGCAAGGTTGAGCGAGGAGTTGGCCGGAACATATAAGACAAGTTTGCCCACAGCGTACTTGTATATGGAGCCGGTCTGGGTGAGGCCCTCGGATTCGAGGCGCTGTGGGTACTGCACGTCGGCGGAGAAGAAGATGTCAAAGGGCGCGCCGTTTTCAATTTGCAGCAGAAAATTGCCGGAGGAGCCGAAGTTCGCCTTCACCCGGCGACCAGTCTCTTTTTCAAATCTGGAGATGACTTGGGGAAAGACGCCGGAGAGATCGGCAGCAGCGGCGACTACGATTTCCTGCGCGCTGGCCAGAGTGGCGCAGCAGCAGAGAGTCACGATCAGCAGAAGTCTCTTCACGATCCGGCTTCCTCCATACAGGTGAATCATAACGATGAGACATTCACGGCGTGCGGTCAAGCGGCTGCAGAAGTGCGGGGTGAGAAGGAAGCCGCTATACTGCTTTGCATGTGCGGACGATTTCGAGTGGCGCGGAAGAAAGAAATCCTGGAAGAGGCGTTCGGTGCCGTTAACGGACTCGACGACGTGGACTGGATTCCGCGTTACAACGTGGCTCCCGGACAGGATATCGTTGCGCTGCGGCAGAGCGCGACTGAGCCAAGGCCGAGGCTTGCGCGATTGCGCTGGGGACTGATTCCTTCGTGGGCAAAAGAACCGTCGATCGGCTACAAGATGATCAATGCGCGCTCAGAAACAGTGACTACAAAGCCATCGTTCAGCGAACCATTGCGCACAGGCCGCTGCCTGATTCCTGCTGATGGATTTTATGAGTGGAGGCGCGAGGGAAAGGCGAAACTGCCCTTTTGTTTCACGCTCCAAGATGAATCCATGTTCGCCTTCGCGGGATTGTGGGATCGCTGGCGCAGCCCTGAGGGAGCGTTGATTGAGAGCTGCACCATCCTTACAACCGAGCCCAACGAACTGCTGCAGGATATTCACGACCGCATGCCAGTGATGCTCGCACCGGAAGCGTATGAGTTGTGGATGGCACCGAGTGTTACCAGGGTGGCCGAGCTGCAAACATTGCTGAAGCCTTATCCCGCAGAGAAGATGCGGCGTTACCGGGTGAGCCAGCGCGTGAACCATGTAGCCAACGACGACGCAGAGTGTCTGGCGGAAATTGCGGCGTAGCTTCCACGCAGCAAATCGCATCTTAAACCGAGCATCAAAATTGCAGCGGTGAAGGGAATCTATGAGCGCTCTGGGACAGTATCCGCGAATTACGCCCTTTCTCTGGTTTGACGCAAACGCAGAAGAGGCTGTGGAGTTTTACCTCTCCGTGTTCAAGAACTCACGCAAGCTGAACGAGGTGCGCATGCCGAGCGATCAGTCCTCGGCGAAAAGCCGCGTACTGACCATCGCCTTCGAACTCGACGGACAGAAGTTCACGGCGCTGAACGGCGGCCCGACCTTCAAGTTCACGGAAGCGATCTCATTTGTGGTGCGTTGCGAAACGCAGGACGAGGTGGATTACTACTGGTCAAAGCTTTCCGCCGGAGGCAGCGAGGTTCAGTGCGGATGGCTAAAGGATCAGTTCGGACTGAGCTGGCAGATTGTGCCTGTGCGACTGCCCGATCTCATCAAGCATCCGAAGGTGATGGAGGCGATGATGAAGATGAAGAAACTGGACATTGCCGAATTGGAGCGCGCGGCAAAGGATTAGCTCTCTCAGTGGAAGTCGTGCGAGCGCACCTCGGCATGGCTGATGGCGAGCGGATGAATCTTGCGGGCTTTCACGGAGATGACGTTCTCCTGATTCTGCAGCTCGCCTTCGATCAGCAGAAACTTTTCATACACCACGACCTGTTTGAACTGCTCGTAAACAGCGGGCGTGATGATGGCGTTGGCGATTCCGGTTTCATCTTCGATGCTGAGAAAAACGAAGCCCTTAGCAGTGCCGGGACGCTGGCGGGCGATGACGCATCCGGCGATGCGCGTGGAGCATCCGTGAGCAGCGTTGGCCAGTTCGCAGGCGGGGAGAACTCCCATCTGTTGCAAGCGGGCGCGATGGAAAGCCATGGGATGCTTGCCCACGGTGACTCCGGTACCAGAGAAATCGGCGACGAGACGCTCCTCAATGGTCATCTGGTGCAAAGGTGAGGCTGTGGACTCGGGCTCAGGCAGTTCATCGAGCAGCGGCCCCGACGGACGTCCGGCATACTCCACCTGCCAAAGCGCATCACGGCGGTGCGCGACTTCGCCCAGCGAGTTGAGCGCACCGATCTTTGCAAGCAGTGCGAGATCGCTCTTGCGCAACTCCGGCACGCGTAGAACAAGGTCCTGCACCGATGCGAAGTCACGCTGCTCACGCACGTCCAGCAGTGGGAGCGCGGTATCCCGGCGCATTCCTCGCGCATAGCAGAGGCCGAGGCGGAGAGCGAAGCGATGCGGGCTGCCGGGCTCAGGTTCCAGCGTGCAGGGCCACGCGGAGTACTGCACGTCAACAGGCTTCACACGCAGGCCGTGGCGTTGCGCGTCTTTCACAATGGTGGCGGGCGAATAAAATCCCATGGGCTGATTGTTGAGCAACGCCGCGGTGAAAGCCGCAAGGTAGGTGCACTTGAGATAGGCGCTGGCGTAGGCAATGAGCGCAAAGCTGGCAGCGTGCGACTCCGGAAAACCGTAGAGCGCGAAGGATGAGATGGACTGGATGATCTGATCCTGCACGGCGGGCGCAATCCCGTTGGCGCTCATGCCGCGGCGGAGTTTGCCATCGAGGTCGCGCATCCGGGCCATGGAGCGGCGCATGCCAACGGCACGGCGCAACTCCTCGGCCTCGCCTCCGGTAAAGTTGGCGACGATCATGGCCATGCGGATGAGCTGCTCCTGAAAGAGCGGAATTCCAAGCGTGCGGCGTAGAACGGGCTCGAGCAGCGGATGGTAGAAACTCACTTTCTCTTTGCCCTGGCGTCGCTTCATGTAAGGGTTCATCATGTTGCCCACGATTGGGCCAGGACGGATGATGGCCACCTGCACGACAAGATCGTAGAAACAAGTTGGATGGTTGCGCGGCAGGGCCGCCATCTGCGCGCGGCTTTCTACCTGGAACATGCCGACGGTGTCAGCCCTCTGCAAGGCGCAATAAGTCGGTGGATCGTTTTGCGGGAGCTGCGCGAGGTCGAGCGGCTCGTGGTAAGTGGCGGGCACCACATCGAGACACTCCTTGAGCACGGCCATCATGCCGAGTCCGAGCAGATCAACCTTGATGATCTTCATGTCTGCGCAATCTTCTTTGTCCCACTGAATGACGGTGCGACCGGGCATGGAGGCGGGCTCGATGGGCACCACGGCGTTGAGCTGGCCGCCGCAGATGACCATGCCTCCGGAGTGCTGTCCAAGATGGCGCGGCAGGTCTTGCATGCGCTGGCAAAGCTCAATGTACTTGGCGATGCGGCGGTGCTGAATATCAAAGCCCGCATCATGAAAATTCTGGCCAAGCGTTTCGGATTTGTCTTTCCACTCCCAGGCGCTGACGAGCTTGGTGAGGCGGTCGAGCGTCTCGGCGTCAAAGCCAAGCGACTTACCTGCTTCGCGCGCGGCGGATCGTCCGCGATAGGTGATGACGTTGGCGGTCATGGCTGCGCCGAGTTCGCCGTAACGCTGATAGACATATTGAATGGCGCGCTCGCGCTGGTCTCCGCTGGGCAGGTCGAGATCGATGTCTGGCCACTCGCCGCGTTCCTCGGATAGAAAGCGCTCGAAGAGCAGGTCCATGCCAACGGGATCAACCGCAGTGATGCCGAGGGCGTAGCAGACCACGCTGTTAGCGGCCGAGCCGCGTCCCTGTACAAGGATTCCTTCACGTCCGCAGAACTGCACGATGTCCCAGACGATGAGAAAGTATCCGGCGAGACCGAGCTTGGCGACGAGCGAGAGTTCACGTTGAGCCTGCTTCTGCGCGCGGACAAAAAGTTTGTCATCGTGCTTGGGAAGATAACGGCGGCGAATTCCCTCTTCGGTGCGCTTCTCAAGGAACGACTGCATGGTGTCGCCCTCGGGCACGGGATAGTCAGGAAATCGGTAGCCGAGATCGTTCATGCGGAAGGTGAGGCGGGCAGAGAGCGCGAGTGTGTTGTCGATGGCTTCGGGAAGATCGCGAAAGAGCTGGCGCATTTCGCGTGCGGAGCGCAGGTAGCGCTCGGCATTGGGCGAGAGCAGGCGGCCCGCCGACTCCAGCGTGCAATGATGGCGAATGGTGGTGAGCAGGTCGAGCACCTCGCGCTCGTAGGCCGTGGCATAGCTGACGCCATTGGTGGCGAGCAGCGGAAGGTGCAAGGCCTCCGCAATGCGTACCGCAGCCTGGTTGCGATGCTCCTCGGTGCGATCGAAGTGACGCTGCAATTCGACATACACATTGTTCGAACCAAAGATGTACACAAGGCGCTCGACCTCGTGCAGCGCGGCGTTGTATCCACCACAGGCGAGAGCCGCCGCCAGCGGACCTTCATCGCCACCGGTAAGGCAGACTAGGCCCTCGGCAAACTCCGCAACATCAGAGAGCGTTGCCGCGCCCTCGGCCTTGTGCGCTTCGCGCAGCTTGTAGCGGGTGATGAGGCGGCAGAGATTCTGGTAGCCAATCTGAGATTCAGCCAGCAGAGCAAGACGCACCGGCTCCGTGGGAACCTCATGCGGCAGCCAGTGCGGAGGACGGAGGCGCTCGCCAGCATCGCGCACGGCGATCTCAGCTCCGATATGCGCGTGGCCGCCCATGCGCTGGGCAGCCATGTGAATGCGCGGCGCACCGTAGAGACCGTTGCGGTCCAGGAGGGCCATAGCCGGCAGATCGAGTTGGGCGCAGCGCTCCATCAGCAGTTCAGGAAGCGAAGCGCCTTCCAGAAAGCTGAAGGCCGAACGAGCATGAAGTTCCACATACATTGCGTGCTACTCCCAAAAAACTCCCGGCGGCGGCGCTGGCTAGTCGTAAATTCCGATCACGTACCAGCAGCTTGCAGCAGGATCATGCGCGAGCCGCAGACAGCGTTGCGCGGGCTCACTGAGCACCACGTCCCACTCTTCACGACACCACGCGGGATGCGTCCACCAGGCACCGCTGGTGCGCCACGGACCGGAACCGGTTTCAAGACGGAGCCGCTGTCCCTCGTAATGCACGGCCTCCGGAGTTTCGCCACGCACCTCCACAGAGACGGCGCGCGGCGGACGCACCATGCGCAAGGCCAAGGCATTTGCCGGTGGCGCGCCAGGGTTGGAAGAAGAAGGTTGAGCAATCTCAAAGTTGGTCAGGCGAAAGGCTTCGGGCGCGTGCGAATCAAGCAACTGCGGTGAACCGACGCGGCCTTCGCCTACCAGCTTGCGCAGACGCGCCAGCAGAATCTCCAGGCGTCCGGATTCGGGAGCTTGCGCGGCGAAGAGTCCTTGCTGTGCGGTTTGCGGACGCGCCGGTTGTGCGGTGATGCGCAGGCCGATCACGGCGGCCTCGGGCGGATGTAATTCCAGATCAAGCTGAATGAGCTTGAGCAAGGTGAGGCGGTCACGCTCAGGGAGCGTGGGACGCACGAGGCGGCAATGCTCGCGGCGTGGGGACGAAGCGAAGTTTGGGCCGTCGAGCACGAGGCAGGTTTCCACCGAAGCGATGGCCAGCGCACGGCGGGCGGCGCGCTGCAAAACCTGCTCCAGCATCTGGCTGAGCAGAAAGAGCAATGGCTCCAGCAACTCCACCGGATGCTCCAGTTCAAGGCTCTCGGTAAGTGCGACATCGGCGGGCTCGGCGGCAGGAACCAGAAAATGATCGGATTCACCGCGCGCTTGTTGCTGCAGAGCAAGACCGCTCTGGCCTATGCGTGAGACCAGCGCACGGCGCGGCAGGGCAGCCAACTGCCCCAAGGTGTGGATGCCCCGCGCGGCAAAAGTCACGGCCTGATCGTCGCCGGGTTCCAGCACATCCAGCGGCAGCGGAGCCAGAGTCTGCGCTTCACATCCCGGTGCGACGGCCGTTGCGCCTACAGTGCCGCGAGCTACGAGCACAGCGGTGGATGCATTGTGCGAAGCGGCCACGCTGGAATCGTATCCGGCAGCGCGGAGTGCGTGGAGTACGGTGGTGGCGATCTGCGCGGCGTCGCCCAGGAGGCGTTCGGAGCCGGAGACATCAAGCACGAGCGTGGCTCCGCAGCTTTCGAATTGCGGCCACGCGATGGTCTCTACGCGTGGCGAGAAGCGTTCGACCAGGCGCATCAGCGTGGCGAAGAAGACATCCTCTTGCTGGCGGTTGCGGCTGAGTACCATCACAGCAAAAGATTCGGCTTGCAGACGGCTCATGCCGAGCTCGAGACCAAGGCTGCGCGCAGTTTGATTCATGGCAAAGACGCGCTCCAGCGGAGGTGTGCCGCTGAGCACGGCCACGGCTCGGCCAGCAAACTCAGGAGGGCGAGTGAGCGCCTGGGCGGCGAAGTCGCGCAGATGGACGCAGAGATACAGCACGGAAGACATGACTCATCCCAGCCACGTGGTGGCACTGCTCCAGGCGGCGACGGAGGCAGCAGGTTTCTTGCGGAAAGGATCGCCCTGGCGGCTGCGCTCCACGGTAATGCCGTAATGCAGGCCGGTCAGCAGCGTCGGGCTATGGGCAGATGCCCGCGTCCAGCGGGTGCGGCCCGGGCTGAAGCGCAGGGAGATGACCGCGCAACTGTTGGCACAGGGCACCCGCGTCATCAGCAGAAAAAGAGTGCGTGATTTTTCAGCCTGGAGGCGGAAGCGATACCAGGTGGCAAGAGGCACACGGCGCGCCTGCTCCGGCGATATGTCTGCCAGGTCGAGCACCAGCACGCGAAAGCCTCCCGTGCTGAGCAGAAGATCGGTGGCACGCAAGGCACGGTCGAGCTGCGTCCACGGTGTGTGGCGGCGGAGCTGAGATGCGTTGTCCGAGATTCGCGCAGAAGACCGCGCAGGCAGAACGCTTGCGTGTGGGGTGAACATCACGGGCTGCACACGCGGACGGCGAATGGACTCCGAGCAGCGCGGCGTGAAGTCCGGGTCGAGCACGGTTGTTATTTGTGAGGTGTGTCCCGGCGCGGAATTGAAAAGCTCGCCGATGGCATGATGAAGGCCAATGGTTTCATGGCGCGGATGGCCCCATCCACTACCTCGAGCGGGTCGTTCTGATGAGGTTGCTGTGGCCGGGGAAAAGGGAGAAGGAACCCCGGCCACATTCGCCTCGCCTGCCTGCCCGGTGCGAATCCAAAGCAGGTGACGCAACTCGACTCCGAAGGCCGAGGCCGAGAGCGGGTCCAGGGCATCAGAAACATCCACGTAGGCGCAGCTTTCACCCTGCCGGGTGGCCTGTGCAAGAGTGCCCAGGGCCAGCGTGGTGCGTCCGGAAGAATGCACGCCGGTAAGCTCAGAGATGGCGCCGATTGGCAGGCCCCCATCGAGCACGGCATCGACCTCTGGAAGCCCGCAGGAGAGCAGCTCGGGAGCCACGCGGGCGCGCACCGAAAGGGCGGCGGGAATACGCTCGGCGAGTGCCGATTCGATCTGTTTTCGGAGTTCTGCGGCCGCTCTCATATTCGCCTTTTGTTCGCCTTGTTAGACGTTAGCATATCCGGACCGGTTGTCAATCATCAACAACGAAAAAGAGCGGGACCAAAATTGGTCCCGCTCTCGGTATGTGCCTGATTACAAATGGGCGTTGAGGATCCTCCGAATCCTGCGCGAGTTATTCAAGCACATGGATGTTGTGCTTTTCGCCGATCTCCTTGAGGATTTTGGGCCACACGCTGACAGTCACTTCGCCGAGATGCGCTTTCTTGAGCAGCAGCATGAGGGTTCGTCCCTGTCCAATGCCGCCGCCGATGGAAAGCGGAATCTCGTTGTTCATGATTGCCTGGTGGTAGGGATAGTCGAGGAAGTGCAGTTGATTGGAGATGGTGAGCTGCTGCTTCAAGGTCTCGGCGTTGACGCGGATTCCCATGGACGAGAGTTCGTGGCGGCGTTGGGTCACCGGGTTCCAGACCAGTATGTCGCCGTTGAGTCCGTTGGCCGGTTCACCATTGTGCATGGTGGTGGGAGTCACCCAGTCGTCATAGTCAGCGGCGCGCATTTCGTGCGGATAGCCATCTTTGAGCGGCCAGCCAATGCCGATGATGAAGACCGCAGGATACTTCTGCAGGATGGCCGTTTCGCGTTGCTTGCGCGGCAGGTCAGGATACATTTCCAGCAGTTCTTCCGCATGGATGAAATGAATGTTCTCAGGCAGGTCGGGGTACTTGGAGTTGGCGAGCGAGGGGAAATGCTGATGAGCGAAGCGCTCGGCTCCGACGATCACCCTCCAGATGCCGTGCACAATCATCTTCAGGAATTCCAGGTTGCGCTCGCCGGGACGGACGACGCGCTCCCAGTCCCACTGATCCACGTAGCAACTGTGATCGTGATCGAGGAAGTAATCCTTGCGCACCGCGCGCATGTCGGTGCAGATGCCTTCTTCGGCATGGCAGTCAAACTGTTTCAGCGCCATCCTCTTCCACTTGGTGGCGGCCTGTACGATCTGGGCATCGATGGGATGCTCTCCACGATCATTGGAGATGTGGAACTGGATGGGCGTGCGCGAGCCATCGCGATCCAGAAAATCATTGACGCCGCTTTCAGAATCGACAATCAGCGGCACGGTGGCCATGATGAGGTTCAGTTCGCTGCAAAGGTTGTCCTCGATGTAACGCTTGACAGCGAAGATGGCCTTCTGTGTTTCGCGAGGGGTAAGTAAAGATTTGTAGTCTTTGGGCAGGATGCGCTCGATGTCGGTGTAATTACCGATGCCGGGTCCGGCAAGGTCCGCACGCTTGTCCGCTAATGTGGTTGCCATAACTGTCTCCTTGGTTGTGAACTCAGTCCTCGGGACGCTGGAACACCTAGACGGAAAAATGCGCGACTACATGACCATGAAGCAGCAGGATGTGTCTGTAACCGGGGTCACCAGCTCATGTGCCAAAAAACCCGGGCGCGGGACTTGCCATGGCTGAGAAGAGCGCGGCCAGTGCCATTGACGGCCATGAAAGCGCGTGTTCCGATGAGGAGTGGCCAGCCAGAAACCCGTTCTTCCGGTAGACGCAATCCTGCCGGAGATTATCGATTCCCTGAAACGCAATCCAAGCCTTGTGATTGAGGCCCCGCCCGGCGCGGGCAAGACGACTCGTGTACCGGCGGCGCTGCTGGGACTGGTGAGCGGCGAAGTGGTGGTGCTGGAACCTCGGCGCATTGCCGCCAGACTGGCGGCGCGGCGCGTGGCGTGGGAGATGGGGGAAGAGCCTGGCGGCACAGTGGGCTACCAGGTCCGCTTTGAGGAGGCCGTCGGGCCGCGCACGCGGTTGCGCTTTGTGACCGAAGGCGTGCTGACCAGGCGTTTGCTTTCTGATCCGGAGTTGAAGGGCGTGGACGCCGTGGTGCTCGATGAGTTTCATGAGCGTCATCTGGAAGGCGACCTGGCGCTGGCCCTGCTGCGACGGCTGCAGAGGCGGCGGCCTGGGTTGCGGATCGTGGTGATGTCGGCAACGCTCGATGCCGCGCCGGTGGCGCAATACCTGAATGGTTGTCCGGTGGTGCGTTCCACGGGAACGCTGTACGAGCTCGCGATTCAGCATCTTCCCTACTCGCCAAAGCCGCTTGAGGCGCAGGTGAAGGACGCCGTGGAGTTGCTGGTGAATGAGAGGCACAAGGGAGACATACTGACGTTTCTTCCTGGTGCGGCGGAGATTCGGAGGGCGATGCGCGAGTGTGAGCCGCTTGCCCGGCGAGCGGGATTGCTGATGCTGCCGCTGCATGGCAGCCTTCCTCCCAAAGAACAGGACCGCGCACTGGCCCCTGCGGCGCAGCAGAAGCTGATTTTGGCGACGAACGTTGCTGAGAGCTCGGTGACCGTGGAGGGCGTGAATGCCGTGATTGACAGCGGACTGGCGCGCATTGCCAGCCACTCGCCGTGGAGCGGGTTGCCAACACTGCAAGTTGCACGGGTGAGCAAAGCGTCAGCCAAGCAGCGCGCAGGACGCGCCGGGCGCACCGGGCCAGGACGCGTGCTGCGGCTGTACAGCGGAGAGGACTACATGCATCGGGCCGAGCAGGATGCGCCGGAGATTCTTCGCGCGGACCTTGCGCAACTTCTATTGGCGCTGCGTGCGATGCGTATTGATGGCGTAGACGAAGTGGAGTGGCTTGACGCTCCGCCTGCTATGGCCTTGGAGCAGGCGAGTTCGTTGCTCGACCGGCTGGGTGTGACCGCGGAGATGGCCGCGCGGTTGGCGCGATATCCGCTTCCGCCAAGGCTCTCACGCATATTGGTGGAGGCGATGGAACGCGGTGCTGGCGAGGATGGATGTGTGGCCGTGGCATTGCTCTCCTCGGGCGTGCAGGCGGCAAAGAACGATCTGCTGGCGGCCATGGAAGTGGAGCACGACTTTCGCACCCGGCAACACATTGAGCAGCTTCGCAGGATTGCCCGGCCCGTGAAGCAGAAACATCATGAGGATGATGCGCTGCTGATTTCTGTGCTGGCAGGCTTTCCAGATCGCGTGGCGCGTCGGAGGGCAGGCACGCAGGTGCTGCTCTCAAATGGAGCGTCAGCAGAGCTGGCGGGCGAGGCTCCGCCCTATGAGTTCATGGTGGCAGTGGATGCCGAAGATCGCAAGGACAAGCCGCTGCCGATGATCCGCATGACGGCCCGCATTGAGCCCGAGTGGCTGATCGAACTGTTTCCTGACCGCGTGCGGGAAGTCTCGAACGTAACATGGAACCGAGTTGGGGAGCGCGTGGAAGCCGTGAGCGCAATGCTCTATGACGATCTGGTCATCCAGGAGTCACGCGGGGCAATGCCGGACGCGGACGCGGCGGCCGAGATGCTCGCCTCGAAGGCGCTGGAAGCGGGCATTGAGCGCTTTGTGGATGCCGCCGAGTTGGAGGAACTACTGGCGCGAGCGGAGTTTGCAGGACTGCTCTCAGAGGAGGCTTCCGGGGATGTGGCGCGCGTGCTGCGCGAATTGTGCGCAGGACTCCGCAGCTTTGCCGAGTTGAGATCGGAAGCGGTGCAGTTGATTCCCCTGCTTGAGCAACAGATCGGCACGCGACGGCTGAATGAGATTGCCCCGGCGCGCATTCGCCTCGCCGCGGGACGCCAAACGAAGGTTCACTATGAGCGCGGCAAGCCGCCTTGGGTTTCGTCGCGACTGCAGGATTTTTTCGGCATGACGGAGACGCCTCGGATCGGGCCGCAACGCACTCCGCTGGTGGTTCATTTGCTCGCGCCCAACAAGCGGGCGGTGCAGACCACCTCCGATTTGGCAGGCTTCTGGGAGCGGCTTTACCCGCAGGTGCGGCGAGAGTTGATGCGGCGCTATCCGAAGCATCAGTGGCCGGAGCGTCCGTAATCTGACGCCTGCGGCGCGCATCGGCGGCGCACGTGCGAAGATAGACAGAGGACGCCGGAGACACACGGAGTACATGGATAGCTCAACCTTTCGCAGGGTATTCAAAGCATTTCAGTACCGGGATTTCCGGCTCATGTGGATTGGCGCCTGCACCTCCAGCGTTGGCACCTGGATGCAGATTGTGGCACAGGGCTGGCTGATCTATCGGTTGAGCCACTCGGCCCTGCTGCTGGCGCTCGACCAGTTCTTGGGTGGGTTGCCGATCTTTCTGTTCTCACTGATTGGCGGCGTGGTGGCAGACCGCGCTGAGCGGCGCAAGATCCTGCTGATGTCGCAGTATGTGCAGATGGCCAGCGCACTGCTGCTGACCGTGCTGGTGGCCGCCGGATGGGTGCACGTGTGGCAGATTCTCTGCCTGTCGTTTGTCTCCGGACTGGCGCAGGCCTTTGGCGGTCCGGCATATCAGGCGCTCATCCCAACACTGGTCAAACGCGAAGACATTCCCAACGCCATCGCGCTGAACTCGATTCAGTTCAACCTGGCTGTCACGATTGGTCCTGCACTGGCCGGGCAGGCGCTGGCCAAACTGGGTGAGAAGTGGTGCTTCGGACTGAACGCGCTCTCGTTTGTTGCGCCGGTAATTTCGCTTTCGATGATCTCGGCTACGTTCCTGCCTGCGCCTACCAAGGAATCGATGGTCACCAGTTTGAAGGAAGGCATCAAGTTCGTGCGTCGGCAGGAATCCATGGCGGCGCTGATCGTGATTGCGTTCTGCATGACGGCCCTGAGCATGCCGCTGAGAACCTACATACCGGTGTTTGTGAAAGACATCTTCCATCGCGGACCGGAGACCTACGGGAGCCTGCTCTCGATGATGGGCATTGGCTCGGTCTGCGGCTCACTGGCGATTGCGAGCCGGGGAAACATTCTGAAGAAGGGACGCATGGCGCTGTTGATGCTGCTCGTCCTTGGCGCAGGCATTGCGGTGTTCTCCATCTCGCGCAGGCTGCCGCTGAGCTATGCCATGCTGGTGCTGGTGGGAGCTTCCATGATGGCGGCCTTTGCCACGGTGAGTTCGCTGGTGCAGCTGACCACGACGGATGCCATGCGCGGACGAGTGATGAGCGTGTACAACTGCGCCTTCCGCGGAGGCATGCCAATGGGCAACCTGCTGTCCGGCTGGCTGGTTCCGGTGTTCACCGCCCCGGTGGTGGTGGGACTGAACGGCGTGCTGCTAGTGCTTGTGGCGCTGTACTTCCTGCTGGTGCAGCGCAAGGCCGCCGCACTCTAACTTGGCGAGCTACCCGGCAGAGATTCCTGTAGCCAGCGACAAATGCTTCATGGCAAGCTGGAGGCAAGCTACAAAGAAGACGCGCGAGGGGGAAGCGTGCCATTCATCTCCATTCAGAATTCGCCGCTGGCGCGGCGCGCTGTGGAGCTTCATTACCGGGAATTCGGAGCAGGCAAAACACTCATCTTCCTACACGGAGGCTGGGGCTATCACGTCTATCCCATCAATAAGCAACTTCACATGCTGCACGATTTTCGTGTGCTCATTCCGGACCGCAGCGGCTATGGTCTTTCCACCAAGCCAGCGGAGTTTGGCGTGGACTTTCACGTTCGCGCGGCGGAGGAGACGTTCAGCTTCATGGATGCATTGGGCATTCAGGATGCGGTGCTCTGGGGACACAGCGACGGCTCGGTGATTGCCGCCTACATGGGACTGATGAGGCCGGAGCGCTGCCGCGGACTGGTGCTGGAGGCGTTTCACTACAACCGTCGCAAAAGTGTCTCCCAGGAGTTCTTCGAGACCATGGTCGCGGCGCCAGAAAGTTTCGGCGAGCGCATCTGCAACGTGCTGGCCCACGAACACGGTGAAGGCTACTGGCGCGAGTTGTTGCAGACCGAAGGGCGCACGTGGCTGGAAATTGCAAAGCTGGCGGAAAGCGGCGCGGAAGACGTGTATGACGGCAGGCTTGGCAATCTGACCGTCCCTGCCGCGCTGCTGCATGGGGCTCGCGACCCACGCACCGACCCCGGCGAGATTGAAGCCGTCAGACGGGTGCTGCCTGCGGCTGACATTCGGCTGATTTCCAACGGAGAGCACTGCCCGCACAGCGAGAGCAAAGCGGCAGAGGAGTTCACCTCAGAACTGATGCGGGCGCTGGCCCTGTTTCCGTAGGGCCAAGGCAGGACGAAAGGTTTTGACATCCAAGGCGAGGCTGACGTAATCTCATTCGCCCGCCAGCATTGAGGAAAAACCATGAGCAATCACAACATCTTCGAAGTCGATCTTGATAAGAACGCGGCGAACTTTGAGCCGCTCACGCCGCTCAGCTTCATCCGCCGCACAGCTGCGGTATATCCCCAACGTACGGCCGTGGTGCACGGCAATCTTCGTCGCACGTGGCGAGAAACGTACGAGCGCTGTGTGCGGCTGGCTTCGGCCTTGAAGAAGCGCGGTATCGGGTTGGGCGACACCGTGGCCGTGATGGCTCCGAATGTTCCGGAGTTGCTGGAGGCGCACTTCGGCATTCCGATGACGGGCGGGGTGCTCAACGCCCTGAACATCCGCTTGGACTCCGAGTCCATTGCCTTCATCCTGCAGCACAGCGAAACCAAAATCTTGATTACGGACAGTGAATTTTCCAGCGTGGTGGGCAAGGCGCTCACCCTTTTGACGGAGAAGCCGCTGGTCATTGACATTGACGATCCGCAGGGCAAGGGCGGCGAATTGCTGGGAGCAGTGACCTATGAGCAGTTCATTGCCGAAGGCGATCCGGTGTATGCCTGGGAGATGCCCGCCGACGAGTGGCAGGCAATTTCGCTGAACTATACCTCAGGCACCACGGGCAATCCGAAGGGCGTGGTCTACCACCATCGCGGTGCATACCTGAACGCCATAGGCAACGTGCTGACCCAAGCGCTGCCGCACTTCCCTGTCTATCTGTGGACGCTGCCAATGTTCCACTGCAACGGCTGGTGTTTTCCTTGGACGATTACGGCGATGGCCGGAACCCATGTCTGCCTGCGCGCAGTGACCGCTAAGGCAATGTACGACGCCATTGCCGATGCTCATGTGAGCCATATGTGCGGCGCTCCGATCGTGATGGGCATGCTGGTCAATGCCGGGCCGGAGAGTCGCCGCGAGATTCCCAAAGGCGTACAGGTCATGACCGCAGGAGCCGCGCCGCCTGCGGCCATCATTGAGAAGATGCAGGCCATCGGCTTCAACGTGACCCACGTTTACGGACTGACCGAGGTGTACGGTCCGGTGACGGTGTGCGCGTGGCAGGATGAATGGAACGAGCTTCCGCCCGGAGAGCAAGCCACGCTGAAGGCTCGCCAGGGCGTGCCGTATGTAACGCTGGAAGGGGTGATGGTGGGTGATCCGCGAACCGTGGAACCGTTCCCCGCCGACGGCAAGACGATGGGCGAGATCTTCATGCGCGGAAACACTGTGATGCGGGGTTACCTGAAGAATCCGCGCGCCACCAGCGACGCATTCGCCGGAGGCTGGTTCCACACCGGCGACCTTGGAGTCATGCATCCGGACGGCTACATCGAGGTGAAAGACCGGCTCAAGGACATCATCATCTCGGGCGGCGAGAACATCTCCACGATCGAAGTGGAGAGCGTGCTATATCGACATCCGTCAATATTGGAAGCGGGCGTGGTGGCCCGGCCGGATGCGAAGTGGGGCGAGACGGTGTGCGCGTTCATCACCCTGAAAGAGGGTGACGCTACGACGGCAGAGGAGATCATCGCCTTCTGCCGGGAGCACATGGCGCACTACAAAGTCCCCAAGACCATCATCTTCGGATCGTTGCCCAAAACGTCAACCGGGAAGCTGCAGAAGTACAAGCTTCGCGAGAGCGCGAAGATTATTGCCGCAGCCGCAAACGGAGCGAAAAAGGAAGACTGAAGAGACAGCATGGTGTGCGGAGCGTCTATCACGCTCCGCACACCATGCCCGGGCTCTAGGCTGTGGGCGCAGCCTCTTTCTTGGCCTCGGCAGCCTTGGACGGATCGTCGTTCACGGCTTCCTTAAAGTTCTTGATCCCCATCCCCAAGCCCTTGCCAAGCTCAGAAATCTTGCTCGGACCAAACACGAGCAGAGCAATGAACACGATCACGATCAAATGCATTGGTTGAAGCAGTCCTTCAAACATGAAACCTCCAGCGGCACCCATTGCGGCCCGCATGATTTTCTTGCTGACCATATCAGGTTAACCGGAGGCCATGTTCAGGGCTTGTGATAAAACTCACAACCGCAACATATCTTTCGATAGGCGGTCGAAATGCGGGATGGTACGCCCGTGCCACCCCCGGGCACACTCTGATTTCACCCCAACTGCATGGGTGGTCTACTTCCAGTCGGGATCGGGTGGCAGTTCGCTCTCGTGGACGGGACGGCGGTCTTCGTGGACGCGCACCGGGCGCTCCGGATGGTCTCCCGCTTCCTCTACCCCATCCACCACCCCAGCTTCGAACGGTTGATCATCTTCAGCCAGTTCTTCCACGCTCTCGTCGGCGGCTTCACTGCGCCCACCCAGGCCTTGTGTGTCTCCGGATTGCCCACCGCTCTCGCCACCCACCTGCCCTGGATCGCGGCCAATCTCGTCCAACCCGGCATCCTGCTCGTCACGCTTTTCTGCTCTGCGTTTCATGATTCCCTACCTCTCTGGATTCAAGTGTCTACCTCAGGTCAGATGCTAAAGATGGGAGTGGTGCGACGTCCCACCCGACGGTGGCTGCCGCGCATCTGAGTCGCCATGGCAAAAGACAATAGGGACTACAAGGGGCAGCCGGCACCCACTCCGCCCCAACGCAAGCGGACCTCCAATGTGACTCCCATCCGCGGCCCAATGCCCCGCGAAGAGCGCTTCCACAACAACGACCCCAGCATCGAATACCAGCCGCCCAATCCAAAGATGGTGATGGCCCCTGCAAACATCACCAGGAAGCTGTTCGGCTTGGTGTTGGCCCTGATTCTCGCCGCTGGAGTAATCTGGCTGCTGTTTCACAATTGGATGCGGCCCGAACCGCGCCAGCCCGGAGGTCAGCAATCCAGCTCAGGACTGCAACAGAAGGTGCCTTGATCAGCAGCGTTCCCTGCGCCGTGCGCATCCAACTTGATCAAGGCTGCTTGCCGAGCCTGGAAGCCTGCCATGAAAATTCCTGTATATATCCTGCTTATGTGCTCTAGCGTGTGGGCGCAAACGTCTGCCCCACGCACCGCTGCTGCTCCCGCCACTGCCAGTGCACCGGCTGCCAGCTCTGCTGCCAGTTCCAATGTAGCGATCCCCGATGTTTCAGGACTCACGCAGCAGATGCGTGCCTCTGCAGAGAAGGCCAATGCTGACGTGGGCCGGTTGAGGATTGACAAGTGGAAGGCCGACGCACCCAGCAAACAGCAAGCCACGGCCCTGGCTGACTCAATCCGTCGCAATCTGAATTACGCCGTTCCGGATTTGCTACAGCGGATCCAGGCCGCGCCGAGTTCGCTCAATGCCAATTTCCGCCTCTACCGCAACCTGAATGCCCTATTTGACACGTTCTCCTCGCTGGTGGAGTCCGCCGGAGCTTTTGGCGCGAAAGAGCAGTATGATCCCCTCGCTGCCGACCTCTCCGAACTTGACCATCTGCGCCGCCAGATGGCTGACCGCATGGACTTGCTGGCCGGAGCCAACGACGCCGAACTCGCTCGTCTGCGCTCGCAGGCCGCCTCAACGGCTAGTGGAGTGAAATCGGCGTCCACCAAGGTGGTGGTCAACAACGACGACGCGCCCAAGGCAAAGAAGAAGCCCAAGGCTTCGACAACGCAGACCCAGCCTGCCACCAATCCGTCAAAATGAGGTCCCAAACGAGATTCGGTGAATTGCGGGAACATTTCTGCCCTCGCCGGAGTCTATAGCGTTGAAGGAAAACTCTGGGAAGGGCAGAAGTGCCTTTCCGGAGGCGGGTGACCTTGCTTTTTTGAAAGCGCCCGTACAGGCGGAGGTTGTTGGCGCGAACAGACAGGACTAACATGGAGGTTGTACGGTGAGTGCCGCAGGAGTAACGACCGTGGGCGAGCTGGCCAGCGCATGGGAAATGCGCCCGGAAGATGCTTCGATCGTCGCCGAATTAAAGGCGGGGAACGAAGATGCCTACACGCGGCTGATCGGGCAATATCACCAATCCATCTACAACCTTGTCTATCGCATTCTTGACGATCCTACCGACGCTCCCGATACCACCCAGGAAGTCTTCATCAAGGTCTTCCGCGGCATGGCCAACTTCAACTGCGAGAGCAGTCTGAAGACCTGGATGTATCGCATTGCCATCCATGAAGCGAGCAATCGTCGACGCTGGTTTTTCCGCCACAAAGTTCAGGAGTTTTCGATTGAACCCGAACCGGGCGAAAGTCAGGCAGCCAATGTGCGCGACGCGCTGGTGGACCGTTCGGCATCGCCCTACGACCACATGATACGCAAGCAGATGAGGGCTCGCGTTGAGGAGTGCCTGAAGGAACTACCGGAACATTACCGCACGGCTGTGGTACTGCGCGACATTGAAGATCTGTCTTATGAAGAGATCGCAGAGATGACCGAAACATCATTGGGCACGGTGAAGTCGAGGCTGGTGCGCGGGCGCGATGCGCTGCGCAAACGGCTGGAACGCTATGCCCAGGAACTTGGCCCGGAAGCAGCAAACTCCTTGGGAGCCGACGGGAACGTCCGCGCGCGCAAGCTTGCGCAGAGGAACCGGGAAATAGAGGTCACACCATGAAGTGCTCCGAAGCAAAGAGGTTGATTTCACCGATGCTGGATTCCATGCTGGACAGCGGGAAGGCAGATGAGCTCGCTCAGCACATGGATGATTGTGTCGACTGCAACACGCAGTTCGCCTCACTGCGCCAGACCCGGCGCATGATGGTTTCCATGGCTGCCCATGCGGCGCCTCCCGAACTGTCGCTGCGCTTGAAGGTGGCAGCCTCACAACATTTGGCTTCGCGGCGCAACACCCGCTGGGACAGCGTCGTTGTCCGCTGGGAGAACGCACTCAATGCGTTCATGTTCCCAGCCACCGCTGGCCTGCTCTCCGCTGTTCTGATCTTCGGAGTTTTGATTGGCGTGCTGGTGCCGGCGCATCTTTCCAGCGCCAATGACGTACCCACCATGCTCTACACTCCACCGGAGATGACCCTGGCGCCGTTTGGACTGGGAAGCGGGAGTGGCAACGGCGATGCCATCCTGGTGGAAGCCCTGATCGACGCCCATGGACGCGTGCAGGATTATCGCGTGCTGAGCGCTCCGGGAGAGTCCGAGCTGAGTCCTGAAATGAAGAACGCGCTGATCTTCACCCAGTTTCGTCCGGCAACCAGTTTTGGGATGCCGACCAGCGGACGGGTTGTGATCTCGTTCTCGAACATCAACGTCGGCGGCTAACCAGATTCGCGGCGACACTAGGTAACGGGCGGCTCTTTCATGGGCCGCCTTATTTCAGAGTAAGGAATCTCTCTATCGTTCTCTCCCTGCCAGCCCGCAATGATTTGCTTCCCCGGCCCGCACCTCTTACACTGACTCCAAAGACAATAGGATTAAAACGTTCAGAGCAGGAGGCTCCCCTGAAAACCCGCCTTTCGATTTTGCTCGCGCTTTGCGCCATGCTTACGCTGCCGGCCTTGGCTCAGCAACCGCCGCGCATGAGCGTGGAGACCAGCCAGGGGCTCTTTTCCGTGATGGCTGCCATCAACGCGTGCGGCTATGACGCGGACCTTTCCCAGTCCCTGCCAGTGCGCTCCCAGATCCGCGGCGAGGTTCTGAAGGCCGCACAATCCCAGGAAGCACAGACCGCGCTGCGCAATATGTGCGCGTTCTACGAAGACCACCAATTGGAGAACGCGTCGCGAACGCTCTCCAACTACATCTCGCTCGGATTGAACCTTGAGAACAATCCGCGGGTTGAGTTGCATACCAAGGAAGCGAATCTACCTCCGGACGCGATTTTTGTCCTCGGCTTTCTGCCATTGCTGCAGCGCTTCAACCAGGCTGCCGACCTGAACGCGATCTGGCAGCGCCATCGCCCTGAGTACGAGCAGATTGTGCGAAACCTGCACAAGCCGGTCAATGACACGCTGCTCTCCACCGACCTTTACCTGAAGCGCAATCTGAGCGGTTACAACAAGCACGAATTCGTCGTATACGTGGAGCCAATGGCGGCGCCGAGCGAAGTCAATTCGCGTAACTATGCCGACGACTACTACATGGCTATATCGCCCTCGAATGCCTCGCCTGTCCGCCTGGATCAGATTCGCCATACTTACTTGCACTACATCCTGGACGCCAAGGTGCTCTCCCGTGGCACTACGCTGCAGAGAATCTCACCGCTGATGGATTCGGTGAAGGGCTCGGCTCTGGATGAAAGCTATCGCTTTGATATGGGGCTGCTGCTGACGGAGTCGCTGATCAAAGCCATCGAAGCCCGGCTGCTCGGAGGCGTGAAGGGTCCTGCCAAACCCAAGGAGCAGTTGGCATGGGAATCTACCCGGCAGGGCTTCATCCTCACCCAGTACTTCTACAACAAGCTGCTCGCTTTTGAGTCCGACGAGGTTGGATTTGATCAGTCGTATGCCGACTGGCTGCACGACATCAATGTGGATGAGCAGGTGAAGTTTGCCGCCACAGTTCCCTTCCTGAAAAGCAGCACGCCGGAACTGGTTCGCAAGAGTCAGCACCGGGAGATGCTGGTGGATCTGGCTGAGCGCGCTCTTGCCAGCGGCAACTTCGACGGAGCGATAAATTACGCGCAGCAGGCCATTCAGAACAAGGAGGACCTGGGCCGTGCTCTGTTTGTGATGGCACGCGCCGCCGTGGCCGAGGGTAAGTTGGAGGATGCACAGCGTTACTTTGAGCGCGCCGCGACGACTTCAAGCGATGTGAAGATTCGCGGCTGGTCGCACGTCTACCTGGGACGCATTCTTGATATGCAGGAACGTCGTCAGGATGCCGTGGCGCACTACCGCACCGCTTTGGATGCCGGTGGCCCTCCCGAATTGAAAGCAGCGGCTGAAAAAGGACTGCAGCAGGCATACCAACCGCCGGCGCGGCATCCCAATGATTAGAAACGGAGAACGACCTTGAACAGAGCGAACATATTGAGCACCGCAGCCGTGCTTCTTTCAGCCACAATGGCAGTGGCGCTGCCGCAGGCTCCAACGCAATCGTCCAATCCGGGTGCGGCTCCGGCGGCAGTCTCTCCAGCGGCACCGCAGGCCAGCTCTCCGGCGGCCAGCAAGTCTCCGCAGCCCAAGACACAGGCCGAGTACGACGCTTTCAAGGCTGCAGCTTCACAGAACGATCCCGCAAAACTGGAAGCGTCGGCAACCGACTTCGCCCAGAAGTATCCTGACAGCGAGTTGCGCGGCTTCCTCTTCCAGGAAGCCATGGGACAGTATCAGGCGGCCAATAACTCAGACAAAGCACTCGAGATGGCGCGCACCACCCTCAAGTACGATCCTTACAACGCGGTCGCATTGCTGACCTCCGCCCAGATACTGGCCGAGCGTACGCACGACTCCGATCTGGACCGCGATGACCGCCTTGCGGAAGCCACCGGCAACGCGCGCGTCGCCCTGCAGCATGCCAGCGACATCCAGCAACCACCGAACATGACGCCTGAGCAATTTGTCGGCGCCATGGCCCAGCTACGCGGCACGGCTCATGAGGTGATCGCCACCGTTGCATTCAAGAAGGCGGACTACTTCAGCGCAATCAAGGAGTACAACGCCGCAGCGTCCGAAGAGAAAGATCATACGGACGCCGTGGTGTGGCTGCGCCTTGCCGTGGCCAATGACAAGACCAATGACATGCGTGCTGCCATGGAATCCGTGAATAAGGCTATCGCTGCCTCCGAACCGGGTAGCCAGATTCGTCAATTGTCGGAGCAGGAGAAGTCTCGCCTGACGAAACTTTCCTCCAGCAATCCAGCAAGCAAGTAAATTACGACTCCCGCGTCTTCCCGGCGCGGGGGATCTCTTTCCAAAGCGCATCTATGAAGCAACTTCCGCTAGACGATCTCGAGAAAGCATTGCGCCGTCCGTTCGCGAATCGCGACCTGCTGCAGCAGGCGCTCACGCATAGCTCCTTTGCCCGGGAGAATCCGGAGGATACTTGCGACAATGAGCAGCTGGAATTTCTTGGCGACGCCGTTCTTCAACTCGTAATCAGTGAAGAGCTGCTGCGGCGTTTCCCGGCGTACCAGGAGGGGGAGCTCTCCAAGCTGCGCGCGCATCTCGTCAATTCCAAGCACCTGCTGCTCTGCGCCAACGGACTCCATCTTGGCGATTACCTGCGGCTGGGCCGGGGCGAGGAGAAGACAGGAGGCCGCCGCAAGGCTGCCGTTCTTGCCGACGCAGTGGAGGCACTGCTCGCCGCGCTCTACCTTGACGGCGGCGCCACGACCGCACGAGATTTCGTGCTGGCCCACATCCTGGAGCCTGAGCTCGAACGCCTCTCCGTGGCGGCAGGTGGGGTGTTGGTTGACGACCACAAGTCACGACTGCAGGAAACCCTGCGCGCCAGCGGGCGTCCTGAACCGCGTTATGAAATGGTGGGCGAGGAAGGCCCGGCGCATCGCAAGAATTTCACCATGCAGGTTGTGGTTCTGAATCCGGAAAACGAAACCGAGTTCGCCGTTACAGGCAGCGGCAACACAAAGAAATCTGCCAGCCAAATAGCTGCGCAGAAAGCTCTCGAGCGCCTCGAGGGCAGCAGCCATGGATGATCCGCACTATCGCTATCCCGCGCAGGACAGTGCCGAGGAGAACGCTTCGCTAACGCCGGAGCAATCTCCGCCCAGCGCGCAGCAAGTCCCGTCCGTCATGGGGGAGATCCCACCCGTCCTTGCTGCGCCTCGTCCACGCCGCGAGCCATGGAATCTGTCTGGACATTTTCAGTTTGCGCTGCTGGCGCTGACGATTGCGCTGTTCATCATCACCTTCGTAGTGCAGGCCTTCCGCATTCCATCTGGCTCCATGGAAGACACCCTGCTGGTGGGTGATTATCTACTGGTGGACAAGACCCGCTTCGCGCCTCCGGGCGATTGGAGCCCGTTGCTTCCGTTCCGCCCCATCCACCGTGGCGACATCGTCGTCTTTCGCTATCCGGTAGACCCGGCACAGCACTTCGTCAAGCGCGTGATCGGACTGCCGGGCGATCGCATACATTTATGGCGCAGCCGCGTCTATATCAACAGGCGCGCGCTCACCGAGCCCTACGTGGTTTTCAAGGAACATTTCCCGGATGAATTTCGCGACAATTTTCCGCGCGGCAACGGCTTCAATGAAAACGTGAGCGTGAACTGGGCCAAGCACCTGCACTCGCTGGTGGAAGACGGAGAACTCATCGTTCCACAAGGGCAGTATTTCGTAATGGGCGATAATCGCGACCAGAGCCTGGACAGCCGTTACTGGGGCTTTGTGCCGCGCGAAAACATCATCGGGCGTCCCCTGCTGATCTACTTCAGCATCGTTCAGGCTGCCGATGACGACGATGACGCAGTGGCAACCGTCGCCTCGGATGATAAACTTTTTACGTTGCGTGCCCGCATCTCCCATGCGCTCGGTGATTTGCGCTGGCGGCGCATTCTGCGCCTGGCGCCTTGACGCCGGACAGATCAGGACTGGACTAAGTTGGCGAAAGCGATAGAAGAACAGCAGAAAACAGAGCAGCCGAAGGAAACGACGCCAGAGTTTGTGGCCTCCATCGCTTCGGTCCTTGTCATTGGACTCTTCATCATCACGTTCTGCATGCAGGCCTTCGAGATTCCAACCTCGTCTATGGTCGGAACCCTGCTGATCGGCGACCATGTGTTCGTCGACCGCGTGCGCCTGGCGCCAAAGTCCAGCTTTGTGGACAAGATCATTCCCTATCGCGATCCCAAACGCGGCGACATCATCGTGTTTGTCTCGCCCTCTGAGCCGGGACTGTTCGTAGTGAAGCGCGTCATCGGCGTGCCGGGCGACCGCATCCACCTGCGTGGCGGCAAGGTTTATCTAAACGGTCAGTTGCAGGATGAGCCGTATGCCATCCACTCACGCGGTGACTACAATCCCTATCGCGACGAGTTCCCTGCCGTGCCGCCTACGCGCGAAGATCAGCTCGCGCCCAATTGGCAGCTTACCCAGCAGGATCACATCGTAGGCGAGGATGTGGTAGTGCCAGCGGGCAGTTACTTCGGCATGGGAGACAATCGCGACGTCAGTTATGACAGCCGTTTCTGGGGCTTCATTCCACGCGAAAACGTAGTGGGACGCCCCATGTTCATCTACTGGTCATTCCAGACACCGGACGACCAGTACACGAAAACCGACGTGGGCGACCGCATCGGATTCTTCTTCCATATCGTGACTCACTTCTTCAATGAGACCCGCTGGTCGCGCATGTTGCACGTGGTGCGCTGATGCGAGGGCGAGTGCTTCGCCGGGGAATTCTTGTGCTGGTCGTTCTTTCCGTCGCGGCCATCGTTCTCCCGCCCTTCATCAACATTGGGCGTTACAAGGGGCGCGTCGCGGAATCCATGAGCAACGCCCTGGGGCGTCCGGTGACCGTGGATTCGGTGGAATTGCGCCTGTTTCCGCAGCCTGGCTTCTATCTTGAAAACGTTGCTGTGGGCGACGACCCGGCCTACAGCGCAGAACCGATTCTGCATGCCGAGGAAGTCACCGCGTACCTGCGCATCAGCTCGCTGTGGCGCGGGCGTCTGGAGATTGCGCGGCTCAATCTGAAGTATCCCAGCCTCAACCTAGTCGAACGCAACGACGCAAGCTGGAACCTGGAATCGCTGCTCTGGAAGGCCTCGCGCACGGAGGCGGCCCCAACGGCCTCTGCGGTCTCCGCCTCGCGTACCCGCTTCCCTTACATTGAGGCCTCGAATGGCCGCATCAATTTCAAGTATGGGCTGGAGAAGAACGTCTTCTCCTTTACTGAAGCCGATTTCACGCTCTTCAGCCCCGCTGAAAACCAGTGGCGCATGAGGTTGGTGGCGCGCCCGGTACGTACCGACATGCCCGTCACCGACACGGGCACGGTGAAGGCCGAGGTCACGATACAACGAGCCTCGCTCCTGCGCGATGCTCCGATGAAGGGGTCCATCACCTGGGAACGCGTGCAACTTGGCAATCTGACCCGCCTGATCTACGGAGTGGACAGGGGCTGGCGTGGCGCGCTGGAAACCAGCGCGCAGTTCACCGGTACTCCATCGGCGCTCCACTTCACCACGGCAGCAAGACTGCGCGAATTCCGCCGCTTTGATATTTCCGGCGGTGCAGATACCAACCTGAACGCCACCTGCTCCGGCGAACTGAACGTCAGCGACAATCTGCTTCACAGCACGGAGTGCCGGTTACCGCTCGAAGGGGGAGTGCTTTCGGTTCGAGGCTCGCTGCAGGGACTTCGTGATCCGCGATACGACCTGGCCTTGACCGCGGAGAATCTCCCCGTAAATGCCGTCCTCAACCTGGCCCGGCGCGCCAAGCGCGATCTTCCTGACGACCTCACCGCCCAGGGGACCATTGCCGCGACCTTCCAGGCACGGCATATGAGCAATGCTCCCTCCACGTTGATCGGCAACCTCGAGGTCAACGACCTCGTTCTGCACTCCTCCGTACTCGGCAAGGATCTGTCGGTCGCCAGGGTACATGCGGTAGCCAACACCGAAGAGATTTCCAAACCGCGCCGCCACGGCCGCTATACTCCCGCTGCCGCGCCCCTGCGCGCCCTGGTGGTGGAGAGCTTCAATCTGCCCATGGGAGCTGCCGGTCCTTTGGCTGTTGATGGCCTGGTGGACGACGAGCACTTCTCACTGCACTTCAAGGGAGATACTCATCTCGAACGGCTGCAGCAGTTTGCCCGAGCCGTCGGTGTGGGCGTACCCAAGATCGCGCTGGCTGGTCCAACTGCCATTGACCTCACAGTGGGTGCCAACTGGATTGATTTTGCCGATCCGGAAGTCACCGGAACGGCGCAGCTCAAAGGCGTTCGCGCCGAAGTCCCGGGCCTTTCCGTACCGCTGGAGATCGCCAGCGCGCGCCTCGAACTCGATCGCAACCGCCTCACCTTGCGCAGTGCCACGGCTTCCGCCGGAAAGATTACCCTCGCCGGAAACGCCAGCTTTCCTCGCTCCTGCACAGCCGACTCGCCTTGTGACTCCACCTTCGATCTCACGACCGACGACTTCAATCCCGAGCGCTGGAACGAGGTACTCAATCCTCGCCTCAAGAAGCAACCCTGGTACAGGCTCCTTGGAGTCCCCGGTGACACCAACAACGTGATCGCCAATCTCCACGCAACCGGCCACTTTGCTGCGCGACATTTCACTCTCGGAGCCAGCACAGGCACATCTCTGGAGACTGGGTTCTCCATGGCCGACGGCATCCTGCGGTTGAAGGACACACGCGCCGAACTCTTCGGCGGCACGGTCAACGGCGAATGGAAAATCGATTTCACCGGCAGTGAACCCAAGTACGAGGCCCACGGGACCGCCAGCCGCCTGCAGGCGGAAAAACTCGCCCCCCTGGTCAAGGCTAACCTCGGCAGCGGAACCATCGCGCTGAACTACAAAATGGAGATGGCTGGCTGGGATGCGACTGCGCTTACACGCTCCACTCTCGCGCAAGCTGATTTCACCTGGAGCGGAGGCGCTCTAAGGATTTCCCCGGACGCCAAGGCTCCGCTGCGGGTGATGACCGGGACAGGCAAGGCCACTCTCGATAAATCCGGCTGGACCGTCTTTGACAGCAAATGGAAGACTCCTGGCGGCATCTATCAGTTGAGCGGCACCGCCTCACGCGACGCAGTGCTGGCCTTGGAGTTTACCCATGAGGATGGAGCTATCTGGAAGGTGACTGGAACGCCTCTCAAGCCGCAACTCAGCTCTTCGCCCGCGCCGACTCCGACGCAAGCCAGCCGCAAATGATCCGGCTCCACTGGATTGCCTCACCGCTCCTTCTTGTCACTCTCCTGTTCACGGCGCAGGCCCAGCGGTCGAAATCGGCTGCCTATGCGAGCGCTGAGCGCAAGATTGCTTGGATTTCTGAAAACGGACGGACCGAGCATCCCTCGCCCCATGCCACGGTGTTGACGGCCGCGGAATGGAATGCCTACCTCAATCAGGGCGGCGTCGATCTCCCTGAAGGTGTTGCCAGCGTCCGCCTGACCACGCAACCTGCGATTATCCATGGCGATGCAGAAGTGGACTTCGATCGCCTCACGGCCAATCGCACGCGCAACAATCCCCTGTTGCAGCTTTTTACCGGCAAACACCACGTCACAGCCGCGGCCCACGCCTCCGCCAGTCACGGAGTTGCTACAGTGCAGATCGACACGGTCGAGTTCGATGGCGTCGAGATTCCCCGCTTCCTGCTTGAATATTTCGCTTCAAAGTATCTCCGTCCCAAGTTTGGCAACGCTGTGGGCATGGACTCCGTTTTCCGCCTGAAGAACCGCATCGATTCGGCTGTCCTCGGACCAGATCAGGTCACAATCACGCAGCGTTGAAGTATCGAAATGTCTAATACCGATGTAACTTCCCTTTGCTTTTGTCTTTCCAGAAAACGTGCCAACTCCGTATATTCGATTGATAATGCTAGAGGAAATTAATATTGGCAGGCGCGGATAAGCCGCCCCTCTCTGCGGAAAGAACAATATGCCGGAGCTTCAGCGCGTTCAATGGATCACCGCAAGAGCTGGCCTCACCCGGAGCGAGCGGCGTCGCTCTGCCGGATTTACTGTGCTCGAGTTGCTCATCGTCATTACCATCATGTTGGTGATCGCCGCGCTGGCTGTTCCCGGCATGCAGTCCGCCATCGCATCGGCGAGGAACGCGCGCGCCACGAGTGACGTGCGCACGCTTGGCAATGCAGCCCTGGGGTGGTACTTGCAGTATGGATCTCCACCGGCCACGCTTAACGACATCGGGTATGGTGGCCAGAACGATCCCTGGGGGTCGCCTTACCAGTACCTGAATATTTCCACCAACCTGGGCACCGGAGTGCGTAGGACGGATCGCTTTGGCGTGCCTATCAATACATATTTCGAGATGTACAGCATGGGGCCCAATAGGAACAGCGCTGCTTCACTCTCCGCCACGCAAAGTCAGGATGACATCATCTGGGCCAACGACGGTTTCTACATCGGCGGGGCAGCAAGCTTCTGAGGAGAGTGGAATGCGCCTGAATATCTCGACATGGGGAGTAAGAGCATGAAGCTCTATCGGATTTCGTATCGGCTTCTTCCATCTCTGATACTGCTGACGCTCTGCCTGGGATGCACCAAGACGCCCAAGGTTCCCGCCGAACTCAACGGAACCTGGCGTACTGAAGATGCGCGATACCAGGGCAAGTTTCTGCAGTTTGATGAAAGCTACATCACAACCGGACTGGGAGAAGACGTGCTTCCAAAGGTCGAACTCATCACGCATCTGGAGGTTCGCCGCGAGGGGCCTGGTATTACCTGCGTGATCGACGCTCGCGACCAGAAGGGCGATACCGAAAGACTCACCGTGATGTACAGCTCTCAAAACGGCGGAGAGCTTCGCCTCTCTAATCCCCGCCAGGTCCTGTGGAAGAAGGACTCCTAGAGCTCCCGAGAACCTGAATTTCCAACACCCGGCATGTTAGTATCAAGGTTTCGGGCATGTTGTGGAGTTTTTCCGGCGGTTGCCGGATTGTGTCTGCTTGCCCGCTGGCTCGGCCTCTCAAGGCCCGCCCACTTTTCCGAAGGATTTCCCGAGAGAGATACGGATGTCGGCAGAAGAAACACAGGCAGTGAACCGCCGCGTACTCAGCGGCATGCGCCCCACGGGCAAGCTCCACATTGGCCATTACGTCGGAGCCTTGCAGAACTGGGTCCGCCTCCAGAATGATTACGATTGCTTCTTCTTTGTCGCCGACTGGCACGCTCTGACCACCGACTACGCTGACACCTCGCGCGTCAAGGGCAATATTCTCGAGATGGCCTTCGACTGGCTCGCCTCCGGACTCGATCCGGAGAAGGCGACGCTGTTCATCCAGTCGCACGTGCCGCAGCACGCCGAACTTCACCTGCTGCTCTCCATGATGACCCCGCTCGGCTGGCTTGAGCGGGTGCCCACATACAAGGAGCAGAAGGAGAATCTGAAGGAAAAGGACCTCAACACCTACGGATTCCTTGGCTACCCGGTGCTGATGACCTCGGACATCCTGATGTACCAGGCGTCTTACGTTCCGGTGGGCGAAGACCAGGTTCCCCACGTGGAGATCACGCGCGAGATTGCCCGCCGTTTCAACCAGTTCTACTGGCTCGACGCCGCGCACCAGTACCCTGCGGACCGCAGTTTACCTGACGCCAAACGGGTTCATGTCTTCCCCGAACCGCGTCCACTGCTGAGTCCGGCGGCCAAATTGCCCGGCACCGATGGCCGCAAAATGTCGAAGTCCTATGGCAACTCGATCCTGCTCAGCGATCCCGAGCCGGAAATTCGCCAGAAGTTGAAGACAATGGTGACGGATCCGGCCCGCGTGCGCCGCACCGATCCCGGCAATCCTGACATCTGCCCCGTCGGCGACCTGCACAAGATTTTCAGCTCAGCCGAGAAGATGGCCGAGGTACGGCAAGGCTGCACCACCGCCGGCATCGGATGTATCCAGTGCAAGGGCTGGGTAGCTGACAACATTGTGGCCGTGCTCAATCCCATCCAGGAGAAGCGCCGCTACTTCGAGGCGAATCCGAAGATTGCGTGGGATATCCTCGAGGCCGGTTCTGCTCGCGCCCGCATCGCCGCCGACGCCACGCTGGTTGAAGCTCGCGAATCCATGCACATGTCGCTCGCCTACCAATCACCGGAGAAGGCCGCAGAGTAGCCGATGAGCGAGAAGCCCACCACACCGCCACCGTCTGCTGCCGAGACGGCCAAGAGTGCCCGCCCGGAAGCTCGCAAAGCTGCGCCTGATCTCAAGGAGATCTTTCCCTTCTCGGTCAGCGTGGGCACGGTCTATGACGGTCCGCTCGACCTCCTGCTCGATCTCATTCGCAAGCAGGACATCGACATTTACGACATTCCGATTGCGCAGATCACCGCGCAGTATCTGGCTTACGTCGAACATATTCGCAACTTCGATATCGATCTCGCGGCCGAGTTCATCTACATGGCTTCGCTGCTGATCCAGATCAAGTCGAAGATGCTGCTACCGCGTGATCCTGACGCTCCGGCTGACGAGCAGGATCCGCGTCTCGAACTGGTCAACCGCCTGCTCGAGCACGAGCGCTATAAGCAAGCCGCGCAGATGCTTTTGCAGAAGCAGCAGCTCGAAGAAGCCGTGCTCACCAATCCGGCGCTCAAGGATTTTCGCGATGCTGAAGGCACCGAGCCCGAGATGGCCGCTGACGTCATCGACCTGGTGAAGACCTTTCAGAGCATTCTGGATCGCGCCAAGAATCGCCCCTCCATCTCGTTCAACGAAGAGGCAGTCACCGTTGGGCAGATGATCGAGTACGTGCGCCGCCGCCTCATGGTGGAGGATCGGCCCATCCGTCTGAAGCAACTGCTTCGCCACCTGCGCTCTCGCCCGGCGCTGATCTGTTCATTCCTGGCCATTCTGGAGATGATTCGCTTGCAAGCCGTGGTCTGCAGGCAGGATGATGTCTTCGGCGAAGTGGTGCTGAAGAAGTCCACCGGCTTTGACCGTCTGGTGGATGAAGGCAGCAACGTGGTGCGCGATGACTGGCAATAATAAAAGTTCGTTTCTGACAAGCGAGTCAAGATGAGTTTGAAAGCAAAAGTCGAGGCCATTATTTACGCGGCCGAAGAGCCGATCACGCTGGAGCAGATCTCCGTCCTGTTGAAGGACATTGTGCTGGCCGACCTGGCTTCGGCCAAGGAAAACGCTGACATCGAGAAGGCGGACGCTGCCGCTGAAGCCCGTGACGCTCTTAGCGACTCCTCCGAGAGTGCGCTGATTCCCGAACTCTCCGTCGATGACGCCGAGCTGCCTATCCTGGAACCTGGCCCGTTGATGCCCGATGCTGCCACGGCCAGCGCGTATCCAGCACCCTACGAAGCCGCGACGTCCGACGAGACCCCTGAAGAAGCCGCAGTGGCTGAACCGCAACCCGATTCACCGCCAGCCGAGCCAATCGCGGCTGGCCCCGCCGAAGAAGCTCCTATCGAGGGGGAGCCCGCATCGGGGCAAGCCGAATCCACATCCGCTGAGCCTGCCAACGTCGAGCCTGCTGAACCCACGCCCGCTGAGTCCGCCGCGGTTGCTGCTCCGGAGACCACCTCACGCAAGCGCCAGCCCAAGAAGACCGAGCAGGAGATTGCCGAGGACAAAGCCGTTCGTACCCGTGTGCGCGAGGTGCTGTCTGAACTCATTGGCGACTACGCCAGCGAAGATCGTGGCATGGAGATTCGCCAGGTTGCCGGCGGCTTCCGCATGGCCACCAAGCCGGAGCATCATGATGTGGTGCGGGCCTTTGCCAAGAGCCTCAAACCGCCTATCCGTCTCTCGCTGGCCGCGCTTGAAACACTCGCCGTGATCGCCTACAAACAGCCCGTCACCGGACCGGAGATTACAGACATTCGCGGCGTTGAGTCGGCGGGCGTTCTGGGCACGCTGCTCGACCGCAAGCTCATCACCACCGCCGGACGCAAGCAGGTCATCGGACGCCCCATGCAGTACAAGACCAGCAAGGATTTCCTTCTCCGATTCGGTCTGAACGATGTAAACGAGCTACCCAGTATGGAGGAGTTCTCGCAACTTGCCTCCGACGGGACCATCGAGATCACGCCCTCCGAGCCGCAGGAATCTCCTTCGCTCTTCGAGCCTGAGTCCCACCACAACCCGACGGCTGCCGAAGCCGCCGAGGATGCTCCATCCCCAGAAGCCACGGCAGAAACCACCGCCGAGGCCGAATCACCAGCCACTGTTGCCGCCGAGGAATCGGCTGCCGTGGAACCCAGCGCCGCGCCAGAACCAGAAGCGCCGCAAGCTGAACAGCCGCAGTCTGAAGCTGACTCCGGCAATACTCCCGAAGCCGCGCACTCCAACGGCAAGTAATTTTTCGGGATCACTTCCGGGGGCCAATGTGCCCCTGGCGATACTCATGTTTGACCTTCTTCGATCGCCTGACGGCGAGCGGTTCCAGCGGAAAGGCTGTGGGCACCATGGAAACAAAACCTCAAAGACTTCAGAAAATTCTAGCGGCGGCAGGACTCGCGTCGCGTCGTAAAGCGGAAGAACTCATCGCCGCAGGCATCGTCAGCGTGAATGGTGAAATTGTCACCGAGCCCGGCTCCAAAGCCGATCCCCGCATTGATGAGATTCGCGTGGATGGCAAGCTGCTGCGCGGTCCCGAGCGCCACGTGTACCTCGCGCTCTACAAGCCCAAGGGCCACATGACAACGGTGAGCGATCCCGAAGGCCGCCCCACCATCATGGATCTGCTTAAGGGCGTGGACGAGCGCGTCTTCCCCGTCGGCCGCCTCGACTATATGAGCGAAGGCCTGCTTTTGCTGACCAATGATGGCGAGTTGATGGCGCAGTTGACCAAGGCTGGCTCGCACGTAGCCAAGACCTACATGGTCAAAGTCAGCGGCAAGCCCAAGGAAGAAGAGATCGACAAGCTGCGCAACGGCATCATGCTTCCGCCCGAGCCCGGACTCACCGGCGTACGCGGCAAGAAGCAGCCCGGCGTGGAGCGCCGCTCCTTCTCCGTACTCACTCAGCCCGCGACCATCCAACTGGCAGTCGATCAGGAAAACCCCTGGTATGAGGTCACGCTGACCGAGGGACGCAATCGCCAGATCCGCCGTATGTTTGAACAAATCGGCTACCACATTGAAAAGATTAAGCGCGTGCGTTACGGCTCGCTCACACTCGACGTTGAGCCCGGTGAATTCCGCCACCTCACGCCCAAAGAAGTGAACCAGCTTCGCAAGTCGCTCGAGACGCCGTTCAAGCCGCGTCCCGTCAAGACCAAGCGCATGGACGATCGTCCTACGCGTGCCCCCCGTGTGGATGCTGCACGCTTCGTCAAAGGCCGCCGCGGCAAGCCCAGTGCGGATGCACCGGCTCCCGCACCCTTTGTGCGCCGCGCAACTGCCGGAGACGCACGCCCCAGCGCCGCACCACGTCGCGAGTACAAGCCTCGCGAAGAGGGTGGAGAGACCCGCACGTTCAATCGTCCGCGCGGGCCTGAGTTTGGCCGTGATACGGTTCGACGCGATGAAGGCTTCGCCGCCAAGCGTCCTTACGTGCGCAAGCCCGCAGGAGAGTTTGGCGCACGGCCTGCGGCAGGCGGTTTTGAAGATCGCCCGAAACGCCCGTACTCCAAGCCCGCTGGCAGCTTCGACCGCAAGCCCGCAGGTGATTTCGCCAAGCGTGACGGCGGACGCCCCGGCGGCTATGCCAAGCGCGAGGGAGGCTACACCAAGCGCCCTGCCGCCCCTCGTGAAGAGGGATTCGACGCTCCGGCAAAGCGCGACACCAGCAAGACAGGTGGCTTTGGATTTGCCAAGTTCAACAAACCGAAGTTCGTGAAGCCGAGCAAGCATCGCGACCTTGGCAGCGACAAGACCGAGGGCTTCGCACCCAAGCCGTTTGGCGAGAGAAAGCCGTTCGGCGACCGTCCGTACTCGAAGCCTTCCGGTGACCGTCCGTATTCCCGGCCCGCCGGGGATCGTCCCTTCACCAAGAAGCCCTATGGCGCATCAGGAGACCGCAAGTTCTCCAAGGGGCCCGGCAAGCCCGGTCCTTCGGCATCACGTGGCGGAGATTTCGCGCCGCGCAGCGACTTCAAGCCACGCAGTGGTGGCGATTTCAAACCCCGCAGTGGAGCGAGTGATTTCAAGCGCCCTTCCGGTGACTTCAAGCCTCGTTCGGGTGGCAGCTTTGGCAAGAGCTTTGGCGCAGGACGCAGCAGTTCCGGCCCCTCGCGCGGACCGGGCTTCGGCCCCAAGCGCACGGGCTCCGGCGCTCCTCCTCGCGGAGGACGTCCTACGGGTTCCGCTCGTCCGGGCCGTCCCTCAGGACCGCCGCGCAAGCGCCGGGATGAGGAGTAAGATAAATGGTTCCCAGCATCGAGGCATGTCATGGGTAAGTTTGCGGAGATGGTGCCAGAGCGCGTACGCGCTCTGGCCTCCTACGTACCAGGCAAGCCGATTCAGCAGGCAGAAGCTGAGTTCGGCGTGAAGATGATCAAGCTCGGCTCCAACGAAAATCCTTTTGGCCCATCTCCTCTCGCACTGCGGGCCATGGAGACGGCTTCCAAGTCCGTCAATCTTTATCCCGACAACGATATGGTCGCATTGCGGGAGCGTCTTGCCGCGCATCACGGCGTCTCGCCTAACCAACTCATCGTCACGGCAGGTTCCACCAATCTGCTGGATATCGTCGCGCGCACACTGCTCGCGCCCGGCCTCAACGCCGTTACCAGCGAGCGCTCGTTCATCATCTACCCCATCGTCACGCGCTCCGCTGGAGCCGAATTGCGACAGGTGCCCACCCGCGACGACGGCTTTGATCTCGATGCCATCTCTGACGCGATCGACTCCGACACGCGCCTCGTCTTCATCGCCAATCCCAACAATCCCACAGGAACCCTCATCCCTGCTCGCGAGATGGATCGCTTCCTCGACCGACTCCCGGAGAAGGTTGTGGTGGCGCTCGATGAGGCCTATTACGATTACGCCGAGTGGATTGCTCGCGAACGCGGCGTCGATTACTCGCATGCCATGGACTACGTTCGCCACGAGCGCAGCGTGCTCGTGCTGCGTACCTTCTCAAAGGCTTTTGGACTCGCCGCTATGCGCGTTGGCTACGGCCTCGGTCCGGCAGAGCTCATCAGCTATCTCACCCGCCTCAAGACTGCGTTTATCGTGAACGGTCTCGGCGAGGCCGGAGCGCTCGCCGCCCTCGACGACCGCGAACACTATGAGAAATCCATGCGCAACAACTCGGCGCAGCTTGCGGTGCTTACCCGCCAGCTTCGCGAACTTGGCTACGCTCCGGTAGAGAGCTGGGCCAACTTCCTCTACATTGAAACCGGAGAAGATGCCTCTGCTCTTGGCCGACGTTTGCAGATGAACGGCGTCATCGTTCGCCCACTCACCGGAGCATGGGGTGCGCGCACCGCGATCCGCGTCAGCGTCGGCACGCCCGAGGAGAACCGCAAATTCATTGAGGCTCTGAAGCACGCCACGCAGGGAGCCCACGCAGGATAAGAATTTCCAACAGCAAAGGCCACCCGCGCTGGGTGGCCTTTGTATTTCTACCCACTGTGAACGCTTACGCCGTGAGCAGTCGCGCTCCATCGGCAGTCACCATCAGGGTGTGCTCGTAGTGCGCCGCGTAAGAGTGGTCGCGTGTGCGGATGGTCCAGCCATCTTTCATCGTCACCGTTCGGGAAGTTCCCATGGCAATAATCGGCTCGATGGTGAAGACCAATCCCTCGGTGAGCACGTCAGAGCAGCTGCGGTCGTACTCGTTGGGAATAAGCGGGGCCTCATGAATCGTGCGCCCAATGCCATGGCCGGTCAGGTCGCGCACCACGGCGAACCCGGCAGCGTGCACCGTCTTCTGAATCTCGCGGCCAATGTCGAAGACCCGCGCACCGGGACGTACCGCTCCGAGGCCCGCATGAAATGCACTCTGGGCGCAGTCGATCAGGTGCTGCCGCTCCGGCTTGATCTCGCCCACGCCAATGGTCTCGCAGCAGTCGCCCATGTAGCCGCCTACCTCAACTGTAACGTCGAGCTTCACCAGGTCGCCATCGGCCAGCTTCCGTGCGCCGGGAATGCCATGCACAATCTCATCGTTCACGCTGATGCAGCTATATCCCGGAAAGCCATACACCAGCTTTGGCGCTGACTTTCCGCCGAAGCTGCGCATCACCGCTGCGCCCTCTTCGTCCAGCTCGCGGGTGGTAATGCCGGAACGAACGGCTGCTTTCATGGCCTCTAGCACGGCGCGCGTAACCTTGCCAGCCAGCTCCATTCCCTCAAGCTCTTCGGGAGTATTAATCGACATCAACTCTCCTTCACGTGGAACCCAACCCTTAAGCATACAGCGACCACGCTATCGCACGAAGTTGACCCGCCGTCTAAGCCTTGCTCGATGACTGCAGCATGGGCAGCCGCGCTGCGCCATACAGCCCGCCGTCGCCGCCAAGCTGCGCACGGGTGATCACCGTGACGCGCTTCCTTCCGCCGATGCCGGTTCCGTCTGCCGCCGTGGTATTCGCGTAGATGTACGAACGCTTGCGAACTTCGTCGAACATCGCCGGAGCAAACGCATCCCACCCGCTCGACGCACCTCCGCCAATCACGAACAGCCCCACATTCATGGCGTTCACCATGTTGGCTACAGCCAGTCCCAGCGCACGTCCGGCGCACTCAAACACCTGCTTTGCCACCGCGTCACCGCGCATCGCGCACTCATACACGGCCAGCGAACTCAGCTCTTGCACCTCGCGCATGCCACTGGCCGCGCCGCCCGCCAGGGCTTCATGCGCCAACCGCACCACTGCGGTTGCCGATGCATACTGCTCCAGACATCCCCAGCTTCCGCACTTGCACGGATGCCCCTCGGGCTCCACGTTGCAGTGGCCTAGTTCGGCGGCCATGCCATTCCACCCGCGCCATAGGCGGCCATCCAGAATCAACCCACCGCCCACGCCCGTGCCCAGGGTGTACATGCACATGCTCTCCGCGTTGCGTCCCGCGCCCAGCCAATGCTCGCCTACAGCGGCCACGTTCGCGTCGTTCTCCAGTATCACCGGAGCACCCACGCGCTGCTCAATGTCTCCCTTGACGTCGTAGTCTTCCCATCCTGGCAGGTTGGGAGACGCAACCAGCCGCCCCGTTTCGCTGTCAATGAGTCCCGGCACGCCTACCCCGATGCCGCACAGCTCGGCCGTCCCCTTGAAGCGCTCGCGCATTTCCAGAATCGAGCGCGACAGTTCGTCCACCACAAACTCGCGGCCACGCGCCACTTCCGTACCCAGCGTGATCTTCGCCAGCAACTTGCCACTTTCATCTACGGCTGCAATGCGCAGGTTGGTACCGCCCAGGTCCACCCCCACCGCGTAGGAAGCCATTGTTCAACGTTCCTTTCTTTGCTGCGTCTTACCGCTGGCACTTCGGGCAGTAATGACTGCTGCGGCCCGCCACTACAACCCGTTGGATGCCGCTGCCACACACCAGGCAGGGTTGCCCTGTGCGCTGGTAGACCCGATGCTGCAACTGGAAAAATCCTTCCTCCCCGCTCGCATCCACGTAGTCGGAAACCGAAGATCCGCCCGCCTTGATCGCCTCTTTCAGTACCTGCTGAACCGCCTCGTACAGCCTCCGCAACTCCGCCTGCGTCATGCGAGCGGCCTGCCTTCGCGGACGCACTCCGGCCCGGAACAGACTCTCATCCGCATAAATATTGCCGATTCCCGAAAGCAGAGATTGGTTCAGTAGCGCGCTCTTGATCGGCGTCCTGCGCCCCTTGAAGAGCTGGACGAAGTTTTCTGCGCCTCCCGCAAGCGGTTCGTCTCCAGCGGCCTCAAACTCGCGCCCTTCCAGCACCTGCAGCTTGCCGAACCGGCGGGGGTCGACGAACCTCAGCTCGCGGCCCGAGGCGAGCGTGGCGATTAGATGCGTGTGTTTCGCGTGCTCCAGCCCGGGCTCGCAGATAAGGCAGCGCCCGGTCATTCCCAGGTGGATGACCCACTGTGCCGGGCCTTTCTTCGATTCCAGGTCGCCGACAATGTGCTTACCCACCCGCCGGAAGCCAACAATCCGCGCGCCGCGCAGCACGCGCTCAATCTCATGCGCAGGAGACTTCAGTAGATTGCTTTTATCGCCGATCCACACTTCGTCAATGCGGTCTCCCGCCAGCCGTTTGTGCAGCCCACGCGCAATGGTTTCCACTTCGGGAAGCTCAGGCATGGGCACAGTGTAAACCAAGGTTCCTGCCGCTGCGCCCGCTGCTCTGCAATCGAATCTTTGCTCAGCGCCCTGATTGCGTTAGAATTTGATGTACACAGCCAGTCAGGAATCCTTCCGCCTGAGACTTTCAAATCGCATTCCTGTGTACAAGAATCTACGCAGCCCCGGTTGCGTGTGTTTGGAGATCAGTGTGAGCAAAGCAAAGACCGCGGTGGTTCTCGGCGCCCAATGGGGCGATGAGGGCAAGGGCAAGATTGTCGATGTGCTCTCGGACAATTTCGAAGTTGTTGCGCGTTATGCCGGTGGGCACAATGCCGGACATACCGTCACCATCTCCGGCAAGAAGTTCGTGCTGCAGCTCATCCCTTGCGGAATCCTTCGCCAGGAGTCGCAAGCCGTCATCGGCAATGGCGTCGTGCTCGATCCGTTTGCCCTGATGAAGGAAGTCAACACCCTGCGCGGCGCGGGCCTGCAGGTGGCTGGTCCCGGAGAAAAAGGCGATGCCGCCAATCTCTTCATCAGCAATCGCGCCCACGTCATTCTGCCCTACCATCGCATGATCGAGCTCGGGGCGGAAAACGCTCCCGGCCGCGTCAAGATTGGCACCACATCACGCGGCATTGGCCCCACTTATGAAGACAAGATGGCGCGTCGCGGACTCCGCGTGGCTGATCTGCTCGACAAGGAATTGCTCAAGAAGCACATCCAGAACGCCTGCCGCGAGAAGAACACCATCGCGCACGCCCTCTTCAATGGCGAAGCCATCGATCCCGACGAGATGTACGAAGAGTATGCGCAGATTGCCGATCAGATTGCTCCGTTCGTCGCTGACACCGCCCTGCTGCTGAACAAAGCCATAAAGGCCGGCAAGAGCGTGATGTTTGAAGGCGCGCAGGGCACCATGCTTGACATCGATCACGGCACCTATCCGTTCGTCACCTCGTCCAGCGCAACATCGGGCGGAGCCTCGATTGGAACCGGCGTGCCGCCTACCTCGATCTCGTCGGTCATCGGCGTAACCAAGGCGTATTGCACCCGCGTTGGCGAAGGCCCGTTCCCCTCGGAAATTCACGGTGAGCTGGGCGATGTGGTTCGCCGCAAGGGCAACGAATACGGCGCTGTTACGGGCCGCGCGCGCCGCTGCGGCTGGATCGATCTGCCCCTGCTGCGCTACTCCAACATGATCAACGGCACCGAGTGGCTGGTGGTCACCAAGCTCGACGTTCTGGACGAACTCGCGGAAATCCCCGTCGTCACCGGCTACAAGATCGACGGCAAGGTCATTGAAGAAATCCCCGCGCAGGACTCCGGCTATCGCAAGATCGAGCCCATCATCACCACGTTTCCCGGCTGGCAGCAGAGCACCTTCGGCACTACCGAGCATGACAAGCTTCCGCCCAAGGCAAAGGAATATCTCCGCTTCTTGCAGAAGGAGTCCGACGCCACCATTGGCATGGTCTCCACTGGCCCAGACCGCGACCACACCATCTTTGTCGATGAGTTCTCGGCCTTCCTCAAAAAGAAGTAAGCGCCACACCGCCAAAGCCCCGCTCCATGTCACCGGAGCGGGGCTTTTCTCTTTGCGCCTTCCGTACGCCATTTCGCTGAAGCTGTAACCGTGGGTGCCCCACCTACGACGCGCGTCTTTTGCGCGGCTAAGGTGGGAGCTAGGACACACCAACCAAAGAATCGCTTTAGTGCGACAATATCTTTTTGCATTCTCAGGAGGCCACGCCATGATCGCACTCATCGTCCACATGACCATTCAGCCCGGCAAAGAGCAGGAGTGCATCCACCTGCTTCGCGAGATGACCGCCGAGACCGTGAGGGAGCCTGGCTGCATCCAGTACGTTGCCCACCAGTCCACCGAGAATCCGCAGAACTTCGTCTTTTACGAGACCTACAAGGACTACGCCGCACTCGACGCTCATGGTGCCTCGCCACACTTTGCCCGCTACATCACAGGCGGCATCGATGCTTTCGTGCAGAAGCGCACCCGCGAGCTCTTTGTGCCGCTCAGCTAGCGGCACTCATGTGTCATAGATATTTGTAGGGAACCGCGGAAAGGAAGATCTGGTGCGCCCGGCAGAATTCGAATCTGCGACCTAACGCTTCGGAGGCGTTCGCTCTATCCAGCTGAGCTACGGGCGCGCAAGGCCATTATACCTGAGCAGACGCCGCGCGCACGTTCAGGAAATCCACCAGCGCAGCAGGAAGTACAACGCAATCCAGAATGGCGTCGCCAGCAGCACGGCGAGCAGCAATCCGCGCCACGTACGGATCGGGTCCGCATCCGCGCCAGGGAGGAGCAGTTCGCGCATCGACTCCGCGGACAGTCTTCCGCGCCTTTCGCCGAGCAATCCCTTCTGCGCCTGTGCTCCCATCGCTTTTCTCTTCTCCCAAACCACACACCACTCCCGCAGCTCGATGGATGACGTGCTCTGGTGCTGCAGTTGCCTGATGTAAGACAAATATTCTTACTCTGCTCCTCTCAGGCCGAACCAAGGATGCCAACACACTTACAACGTGGAAGCCGTCATACTCTAGCCGTGGCCTCTTCCGCACAGGATCGCGTGCTCTCCTCCTTCGCCGTATATCTGCGCGTGGAAAAAGGCCTTGCTCCGCTTACCATCAGCTCCTACGCGGGCGACCTCAAGCTCTGGGCCGGCTTCCTAGCCACGCGCGACAAGGACGTGCTCACCGCGCAGCGCGATGACATGAAGGAGCTGATTCAGCATCTGCTGGGTCACGGCATGGACTCACGTTCTGTGGCCCGCAAGCTCTCTGCCCTGCGCGGCTTCTACCGCTACCTGCTGCTCGACAAGCTGATCACGCACGATCCCACGCTGGACATTGACAGTCCGCGCCAGTGGAAGGTGCTGCCCAAGGCGCTCTCCGAAGAGGAAACCACGGCGCTGCTGGAAGGCTCCGCCGCACCCGCCACCAGCGCCCATCCATCGCGCACCACGCAGGCTCTCGCCCTGCGCGACCGCGCCATGCTGGAAGTGCTCTACGCTGCCGCCATGCGCGTCAGCGAACTGGTGGATGTCCGCATGGAAGACACCAAGCTCGATGCCGGACACATGCTGGTGCGCGGCAAGGGAGACAAGGATCGCATCGTTCCGCTCGGCGCTCCCGCGCAGCAGGCACTACGCAGCTATCTGCGCGATGCGCGCCCCCTGCTCGCAGGAGAAAAGCACGCGGCTGCCCTGTTCCTGGCGCGCGGCGGACACAAGCTTACCCGCGAGCGTATCTGGTCCATCGTGGACCGGGCCTCCAAGGCTGCAGGCCGTCACGCTTCGCCACACATGCTGCGCCACTCGGCGGCCACGCATATGGTTTCCCACGGAGCCGACCTGCGCACCGTGCAAACCGTACTGGGCCACGCCGACATCTCCACCACGCAGGTTTACACCCATGTCGCGCTGGACCGCCTGCAACGGGTGTACGCTGCGCATCATCCCCGCGCCCACGCCCGCGGCACACAACAACCTGCAATCATCGAAGCGCCCGCCCCGCGCAGCACCAAGGACAAAGCCAAGTGAGCACGCTTCCCGGCTCCGCGCCAACCGCCGTGGCACAGGCCCTGGCAGGTTTTCTGCGCGCGCTCGCCCAGCGCAATGCTTCCGTGCACACCATCAAGGCTTATCGCACCGATCTCGAGGAATTCGTGCTCTTCGCCGGGCCGGATGAAATCAAAGCTATCGATCACCTCTTGATCCGCGCCTTTCTCTCGCAGCTTTACGAGCGCGGATTGAGCAAGGCATCCGTGGCGCGTGCGTTGTCCTCTCTGCGCTCGTTCTTCAAGTGGATGGGACGCGAGCACATGATTGAGACGAATCCTGCGCTGCTGGTGGCCGCTCCCAAGCTGCCGAAAAAACTTCCCCGCGTCCCCACCATGGAGGAGATGAACTCCGTGCTTGACGCGAGCATGCCCGAGGAAGCAGCGTTCGCCGAGCGCGACCGCCTCATCCTCGAACTGCTCTACGGCTGCGGCATTCGCAACAGCGAACTGACGGGCATCAACCTCGCTGACATCCATGAGCGCAAAGGTTTGATATTGGTGCGCGGCAAGGGCAAGAAAGAGCGCATGGTTCCCTTTGGAGACTCCGCACAGGTCGCGTTGAAGGCATATCTGCCGCGCCGTGCCGCCGTGCTACAGCAGCATCACCACGCCGCCGAAACCTCATTGCTCGTGAACCTGCGCGGCAGCCGTCTCACAACGCGCAGCGTGGGACGCATCGTCAAAACCATCGCCGTGGCCGGAGGGCTTCCGCGCGAAGTTCATCCCCACACTCTGCGTCACGCTTTTGGTACCCACATGCTGGAGGAAGGTGCAGACCTGCGAGCTATCCAGGAACTGCTCGGACACGAGCGGCTCTCCACCACCCAACGCTACACGCAACTCACCACCAAGCAGATGATGGACGTTTACGACAACACTCATCCCCGCGCCAAGTAACGCCAGCGCGAGCTACAGCAGCAGCCAGATCACCACCGCTCCTACGAAGAGCATCAGCGGCGTCACCAGCACGCCCACTTTGAAGTAGTCCAGGCCAGACACTTCCATATCGCGGTCGCGCAAAATCAGCAGCCAGAGAATCGTCGCCAGCGATCCCACGGTCGTCAGGTTTGGCCCCAGATCGCAGCCGAACATTGTGGCCGCCACAAAACCATCGCGAATGGCCGGAGCGGCATGTTGCATGCTGCCCAGCGACGAGTTCATCACCACCGCCATTGGCACATTGTTGATCAGATTCGTTCCAAGCGCCGAGCCGAAAGTGCCCACCATCACCGCGCCAAAACTTGATCCTCCCGATAGGCGCAACAAGAGGTTTCCGAACTTCACCGTGAGCCCCGTGTCTTCAATGGCGCGCACCACAACAAACATTCCGGCGATGAAGCCGAAGATGGACCATGAGATTCCTCGCGCGGCATCCTGCAGAGTCGTGCGCTTCCAGTAGAGTGCGCCCGTTATCAGCAGCAAAGCTCCCGCCACGGCCACCACCGAGAGTGGAAACTGAAAGGCCGACGCAATCACATACGAAGGCGCAACCAGCGCGAGCACCCACAGCGTGTATCGGAAATACCCGCGATGCTTCACCGCCTCCTCCGCTGAAGGCAGGCGCTCGAGCTTGAACGTCCCCATCAGTTGCGAGCGATACAGCAGGAAGAAGATTGCGAAGTTGATGGCGATTACTACCACGCACGGCACAAACAACAGTCTCAGAAACGTCGGCAGCGGCAGCGGGTAATGCGACATCACGATGATGTTGATGGGATTGCTGATGGGCAGCAGGAACGACGCCGTATCCGCAATAAACGTGCACGCGAATAGATACGGCAGCACGGGCAGGCGCAACTTGGTCACCAGCACGTACACAACAGGCGTCAGGATGAGCGCCGTCGTATCGTTGGAAAAAAGCATGGTGATTCCCGTGCCGAGCAGAAAAACATTCAGGAAGAGCCGCTTTGCGCTTTGGCCCGCCAGTCGCGCAGCCTGCACCGCCAGCCAGTCGAACAGCCCCGCGCTCTCCGCCATTGCGGAAATTCCCATCATGCCAAGGAAGAAAAGAAACGTGTTCCAATCGCGCAGCAAGGTGAGCGCGGCGTCTCCGGGACGGATCAACCCCAGCACGAGCAGCGAGCCTGCGCCTCCCATGGCAATGCTCGACTCCGTCCAGCGAAACGGACGCGTCATGATGCCCACCAGGGTGAGCACTCCGATGCACGATGTGAGGATGGTTCTCCAGAAATCCGGGAGAGAGAAGAACAGCAACACGCGCGTGTCCTCGAACAGCTTCCTTCGCAGACAGAATCTGATCAGGGCCTATACGTGAGTTGGAGTGCGTCACGCGCCTTGCAGGTTGTCATGTTTGCCCCGGACAGCGTAGACCGTCCGGGGCAGGTATCACACGTGCGTAAGCTCTGGCTTCTTCGGCTTGGCTCCCGAATCCAACTCGGTCCACATCTCCACCACGCGAGTCCGCAGTTCTTCGGTCAGGCGCTCATAGGCATGCTCCGGCTTCTCATTCATATCCGGATAAATCGGCTTGCCCACTCGAATGCGCAACGGATGGAATCCCTGGAATCCCTTGCCGCGCGGCCAGCAGTCGTGGAAGCCGTATTGCGCCACGGGCACAATGGGAACATTGAGATGCTGCGCAAGGATCGCCGCGCCCTTCTTGAACTTCTTAGGAGGCCCTTCAATCGAGCGCTCCCCTTCCGGATAGAGCACCAGAATTTTCCCGGCACGAAGTCCGTAGGCCCCAGCGCGCATGGCGGGCACCAGATTCGAATCCGGATCAACCGGAATCAGGTGAAGGAACTCGGCAAACTTTCGCATAAAGCCCGCGCCGAAGATCTCACTGGTCCCCACGTAGAACACGTTGTGGAAAGCCTTCCACGGCAGCGCCGCCGTCAGAATGGGAGCATCCAGGTAGCTGGAGTGATTCGGACATAGCACGTACGCGCCGTCTGGAAGATTCTCCATGCCATCCACTCGCAGTTTGAAGAACACGTGCGAGGCCCACTTCACACACTTGCCAAAGAGCCACCAGACAAAGCCCACTACATGGCGCTCGTGCGTAATGGCGAGCACATCCGGGTCGGTGGTCTCGCCTTCAAAGACCGTAGTCCAACCGGAGGCCTGGCGCGCGCTCTTGCCCGTATTCTTTCTCACCAGGTCCACCAGCTCGCGCACGGTGTAAACCTCGCTCGCAGCGGAGTCTTCGACCTCCGCGCCCAACCGGTGCGCCAGCGCCGTCAGCAGTTCAACCCGTTCCATGGAGTCGAGTCCAAGGTCGAGTTCGAGGTTGTCGTCCGGGTGAATCTCCTTTTGGTAGTCCTTGCCCACAGCATCGGAGATCACGGAGAGCCCAGTCTGCACATCGGGCAGATCCAACCACTCGCGGTCTTCGTCTGAAAAGACGCGAGCCTTGGGCGTAATCTCTTCCACTTTGCCGCTGGCGTACATGGCGAGCAGCTTCTTTTCAATTTCCTGGCGGCGCAGCTTGCGCGTGGTGGTGCGCGGCAGATCATCCTGCCAGATGTCATAAGAGAGAATTCGCTTAGTGGCCGGCAAACTGGCGGAGATGCCCTCCACGTCGTAGCGGATCACCTCGCGGATGTTGACGATCTTGTGTTCGCGCAGCACGTCAAAGTTCGGCACAATTACGCCGTGGAGACGTTCGCTGAGCGGCTCGCCGGGCTTGCGATTCTCCAGCCCGAGCACACACAGCTCTTTGATCCAAGGCGAGCGCAGGTAGTAGCTCTCAATCTCCTCGGGATAAATATTCTTGCCCGAGCTGAGGACAATCACGTCCTTGGCTCGTCCCGTGATGAAGTAGTTGCCCTTTGCGTCTTTGTAGCCCAAGTCGCCGGTGTAGAGCCAGCCATCCCGCAGGACTTCCGCCGTTGCTTCCGGACGTCCGTAGTAGCCCTTCATTACCGTGGGCCCGGCGAATGCAATCTCGCCGACGAGCTGCCCATTCTCATCCACCTTGGTGTTCACTACCTTCGCCTGCAGGCCTGGCAGCGGAGGTCCAATCGAGCCAATCACGTTGGCCGTAGGAGGCGTGCAGAAACATCCACTCGTTGTCTCCGTCATGCCGAAGGCCTGCAGCATCGAGAAGCCAAGCGCCTGGATATCGCGGCCAATCTGCGCGTCAAAACGCGAGCCGCCGGTCACAAAGTGACGAATGTCGGGGCCGAGCTGGGCGTGAACTTTCTTGAAGAACACCTTGCCGAGGTTGAAGCCAACCTTCTGGGATAGCGTGCTCAGCTTCAGCATCACTCCGAAGATTCTTTCCGTCAGCCTTCCCTTCTTCGCCACCTCTCCGAAGATGCGCTCATGGATCAGGTAGAAGAACTGCGGTACGCAGCAGAAGATGGTGATGCCACGCTCGCGCAGAGCCAGCGTCAGCTCTTGCGTGTTGAGCGAATCGAGAAACACAACCTTGCCGCCATTGCCTAGAGGAAGAAATAGATTGGCCATCTGTGCCAGCACATGGAAGAGCGGCAACACGCCGAGCAATCCATCTCCGGGGCCAATGGGGATGAACTTACGTACGCACTCCAACTCGGCAACAAGGTTGCCGTCGGTCAACATCACGCCCTTGGGATCGCTGGTTGTACCGGAGGTGTAGATGATGGCGGAAACGTCCTCGGACTTTACTTCAACCGGAGAGAAGCCGGGCTCTGCTGCGAGCACCATTGCTTCCACGTAAGGTAGCCCTTCGCGCGGAGCGTCCATCGTTGCCAGCTGAACTTTTCGTCCAATGATGGCTTCCTGCGCCACGGCAAAGCTGCGTTCGTCCACGAAGAGCAGGGTTGCGCCGCTGTCGTCCAGCAGTTTGCCAACCTGATAGGAAGTGAACGCCGTGTCCAGCGGGACCGCTGTATTGCCGCTGCCGATAATGCCCAGGTAGGTGGCCACCCATGCAGGGCTGTTAAATGCGAGGATGGCGCAACGCGTGCCGCCCGGCACTCCGCCGCCAATTCCGGTGCGCACCAGCCATTGCGCTACTCCGTCGGAGAAGTGGCGCAACTGCTCATAGGTGAAGCTTTCGATGGTGTGGCCATCTGCGACGGTAACGATGCTGGATAACGGTGACTGCGGTGCGTTGGCTCCAGGCTGACGCTGAATCTCCACTGCCGGTGCCGTTGGCCAGCGCTCCACGGACTCCAGGAAGCAACTGTAGAACATAGGGTCTCTCAACAACAGGATACAGGCCAGAAAGCGCCTGCGACAAACTTTACCTCATCCGTCAACCCCGCCCACCAAACGTAGGCGACATCATAAGGGTATCAGCAACAAACAAGCTGCTTCGAATCTGCAAAGGTCAATCGAGATTACAGGTATTCAGTCCAGCTCGGAAGAGCAGAACTGACTCATTTTCACCTTTTTTAAAAAATATCTTCACATCGGCGATAGAATATTTTTCGGAATGGGTTCATATGAATGCATTCCGACTGGTGCCTTGGGGCTTGGAGGATGATCCGAGCGGATGGCATCACAATGATGCACCAATTACTTCACAGGAGATCCTGTACCATGAAGCGTTTCTCGATTGTTCTAGTTGCTATGGCGATGATGATGTCCACCGCTGCGCTTGCTGAAGACGGCGCGGCTCTTTACAAGGCGAAGTGCGCAATGTGCCACGGCGCTGCGGGCGAAGGCAAGATGGGCCCCAAGATCAAGGGCAGCACCAAGGTTGTCGACGTTGTCACCAACGGCGGTCTGACCAAGGCTCCCCACACCAAGCCGGTTGCTGGAGTTACTCCGGACCAGGCAAAGGCGATTGCCGATTTCCTGAAGTAGTTTCGGCAGTATTTTGCGAGGAGCCGATGCCGTCAAGGCATCGGCTTTTTCGCGGCCGAATTCTGCGTGTAATCGAGTTATGGAAGCAAATGCTTGGCAAATTCAGCTCAGAGTGGCAAAATGCTGAAGCAACTTTAATTCCTCTTAGGAGTCTTTATCCATGAAGCGTTTTGCGATTGTTCTGACTGCTCTAGCGATGATGTCCATGTCTGCGTTTGCTTTTGATGGCGCGGCTGATTACAAGGCGAAGTGCGCAATGTGCCACGGCGCAGCGGGCGAAGGCAAGTCGGCTCCGGCCATCAAGGGCAAGGCCAATGTTGCTGATGTCATCACCAAGGGCGGCCTCGCGAAGGCTCCTCACACCAAGGCGATTGCTGGCTTGACCGAAGATCAGGCGAAGGCGATTGCTGCTTTCTTGAAGTAAATTCCGTTCGCTGAAAAATGAGCCGATGCCTCCGGGCATCGGCTTTTTCATGCCCACAAGTTGTGTGGATGATCAGTCAGAGTCCAGCCCTTGGCAAAGTCTCTGCCCGGTGACAGAATGCTGGTGCAATTCACGGCTCTCAGGAGAGCATTTTATGAAACGCATCATGATGATTCTGTCTGTTCTGGTGATCATGTATTCAACATCTGTATTCGCAGAAAATGGCGCGACACTTTACAAGCTGAAGTGCGCGGCCTGCCACGGAAAAACGGGCGACGGAAAAATGGGCCCAGTCATCCGGGGAAGAACTGACATTGTCGACATTGTAATCAAGGGTGGACTCAAGAAGTCCCCGCACGCCAAGCCAGTTGCTGGCGTGACCGAAGAGCAGGCAAAGAAGATTGCCGCCTTCTTGAAGTAATCTTCATTCCCGCAGTGAAACGCCGACGCCCCAGGGCGTCGGCGTTTTCATTTCTCGCAAGATTACATGCGCGAAGTGGGCGATCCCTCTGCCAGTTCTCGCAGCCCCTCAAAGATGGCCAATTCCCCGCCGGGGTGGTCCATGGTCTCTCCCAAGGCGAACGTAACTGAAAAGTGAGGCGCGTGGGGACGAAACGAGACGGCTAGATAGTTGAGGTTTCGGGCGGAAACCACCGTACTCATGCGGCTGGAAATCTCAGGCTCCCATTCCGGCTGGGTGGAAATAAACAGCGAGGCCATGGGATAAGTAGGCCAGCTGGAGGTATTGCGCATCCAGCGGCGCGTCAGGCCTGTATATCGGGTGCGTCCAATCTCCAGGCCATGGCGTGGCGGGCAGGCAAGATCGGCCTCAAACACCAGAGTTTCTCTCCGTCCGTGCCACCTCCACAGAGCCCATTTCACCGGCATCTCACGCGGAGCCAGCCGGGCCTCCAGCGAAGGATGGCGGAAGCCGCACCCCGGCAGGCGCAGTCGCGCCTTGAAGTGCGATGAACTGATCCACTCCACCGCGTTGATCTCTCCGTGGGCCAGAATCGCGTTCTGAAGCCACTGGAGCACGCGCCGGGCACGCCGCCGATTGAAGTGCAAAAACGCTCCATACCAGGCGGCGATAATTACGATCCCGAGAATAATGCTGATGACGGCGGAGTGGAGCATGGCAACCATTTAAGATGCTGCCGCGGCCACGGAGAGATGCTATTGCCGTCGCTCCGTCCGCATAAGAGGGTTCGAGCTCGAGATCTGGTGCGAGTTCCATGTCGAAATTTGTCAGTCCAGCATCCAAGCCAATCTATAATTCGCTGTTCCCATTCCGTTCCGAGGTTGAACGCGATGCCCTGCTTCCGTTTGCTTGGAATCCTCACGCTGATTCTCACCTTCGCCATCTCTCCAGCCCTGTGCCAGAAGCCCGTTCCGGCCACACAGGAGTCCGAAGCCCAGGTCTCCCTGGATCGCGAGATGCAGCACAAGTTACAGAGAGAGCAGCAGAAAAAGCACTTCGAGCAGATGAAACGGGACTCCCAGAGGCTGCTGGAACTGGCAACGGAACTGAAGAAGGACGTGGACGAATCCGGGGAAAACGTCCTCTCTCTGCTGGTCGTACGAAAGGCTGAGGAGATAGAAAAGCTGGCACACCGGGTCAAGGAAAACATGCGCGGGCACTAGCTGCCCGGAATGGAAGTTTCCTGCCAGCGTCACAGATTCGGCCCCTTAAAGTGCGCTAAGTCATTGATCTGCGATTGCCAGCAATGGTATAAACTCTCGTCCCCAAGGCGAAGTGGTTTTTTGAATCCTGGGGCGAGTGGAGCGCCTCGCAAGCCTCCATGTGGCACCCAACGCGGCCAAGCCTCAACATTCCTTGAAGTGGAAGCGCGTTTCGGGATCGGCTGTTGCCCGGAAGCGTTCGAGTGTGGCCCTGCCGCACCGTTTTCTTTCGCCTGCAGCTCATTGAATGGGTAATTTCAACCCGTAACGAGTTTGACTCGGAGGAATCGTATATGAACCTGTGGCTCTCGCAGAGCCTCAATTTCCTGGGCCGGATGAGCAGAATTCAAATGCTTCGTCGCGGTATTTCCTTAATGGCCCTCACCCTTTTCACCTCCATCGCAGCCCTGGCCGAACCGGCTGGCGGCGAAGCAGCACTCAAGCTTCCGGACCTGAGCAGCGTCAGCTTCTTCAACGGCGCCATCGACGGCCACAAGCTTCTGATGATCGGCATCCTGTTCAGCTTCTTCGGACTGCTCTTTGGTCTGGCCATTTACACCCACCTGAAGAATCTGCCGGTTCATCGTGCCATGCTCGAAATCTCCGAGCTGATCTATGAAACCTGCAAGACCTATCTCATCACCCAGGGAAAGTTCATCCTGATCCTGTGGGCGTTCATCGCCGTCATCATTGCCGCCTACTTCGGTTGGCTGGCTCCGGTGCCGGGGAAATCGGTTGCGGTCACCCTGCCTATCATTCTTGGCTTCAGCCTGGTGGGTATCGCGGGCAGCTATGGCGTGGCTTGGTTCGGCATCCGCGTAAACACCTTCGCCAACTCGCGCACAGCGTTTGCCGGACTCCGCGGCAAGCCCTTCCCGGTCTATGACATTCCGCTCAAGGCTGGCATGAGCATCGGCATGATGCTGATCAGCGTCGAGTTGCTGATCATGCTCTGCATTCTGCTCTTCATCCCCGGCGATTATGCTGGCCCATGCTTCATCGGCTTCGCCATCGGCGAATCGCTCGGTGCTGCCGCGCTGCGTATCGCTGGCGGCATCTTCACCAAGATCGCCGACATCGGCTCTGACTTGATGAAGATTGTCTTCAAGATCAAGGAAGACGATGCCCGCAATCCTGGCGTCATCGCCGACTGCACCGGAGACAACGCTGGCGACTCGGTTGGCCCCTCGGCTGACGGCTTTGAGACCTACGGCGTCACCGGCGTCGCGCTGATCACCTTCATCCTGCTCGGCGTGCACGACCCGATCGTGCAGGTTCAGCTGCTGGTCTGGATCTTCGTCATGCGCGTCATGATGCTGGTTGCCAGCGCTGGTTCCTACTTCATCAATCACTTCATCGCCAAGGCCAAGTACGGCAACTCTGACACGATGAACTTTGAAGCACCGCTCACCTCGCTGGTGTGGCTGACCTCCATCATTTCCATTGTGGCGACCTACCTGGTCAGCTACCTGATGGTTCCCGTGCTCGGCGGCGACACAACGCTCTGGTGGAAGCTGGCTTCCATCATCAGTTGCGGAACGCTGGCTGGCGCGGTCATTCCTGAGCTGGTCAAGGTCTTCACCTCCACCTCCAGCGCACACGTGCAGGAAGTGGTGACCTCCTCCCGCGAGGGCGGAGCTTCGCTGAACATCCTCTCTGGCTTTGTGGCTGGCAACTTCTCGGCCTACTGGCTGGGATTGGCGATGGTCGCTCTGATGTCCGTTGCCTACTACGTCAGCTTGCAAGGTCTGGCCACACTGATGCTGGTGCCTGCCGTCTTTGCCTTCGGCCTCGTGGCCTTCGGCTTCCTCGGCATGGGACCGGTCACCATCGCGGTCGATTCCTACGGCCCGGTCACTGACAACGCTCAGTCTGTCTATGAGCTGTCGCTGATCGAGGCGATCCCCAACGTCAAGGCTGAAATCAAGAAGGACTTCGGCATTGACGTGAACTTCGATCGTGCCAAGGACCTGCTGGAAGAGAACGACGGCGCGGGCAACACCTTCAAGGCCACAGCCAAACCGGTGTTGATCGGTACCGCCGTGGTGGGCGCAACTACCATGATCTTCTCCATCATCATGGGCCTCACCAACGGCCTCACCCAGAACACAGACAAGCTATCCCTGCTGTACGCTCCGTTTGTCCTCGGCCTGATCACCGGCGGCGCCATGATTTATTGGTTCACCGGCGCGGCCACCCAGGCGGTTTCCACCGGCGCATACCGCGCCGTGGAGTTCATCAAGGACAACATCAAGCTGGAAGGCGTGGAGAAAGCCAGCGTTGAAGACTCCAAGAAGGTCGTTGAGATCTGCACACAGTATGCGCAGAAGGGTATGTTCAACATCTTCCTCGCGGTCTTCTTCGCCACCCTTGCCTTCTCGTTCATTGAGCCGTTCTTCTTCATCGGCTACCTGTTCTCCATCGCGATCTTCGGCTTGTACCAGGCCATCTTCATGGCCAATGCCGGCGGCGCATGGGACAACGCCAAGAAGATTGTGGAAACCGAACTCAAGGCCAAGGGCACTCCGCTGCATGACGCCTGCGTTGTAGGCGACACGGTGGGCGACCCGTTCAAGGACACCTCTTCGGTAGCCATGAACCCGGTCATCAAGTTCACCACCCTGTTCGGCCTGCTGGCCGTGCAACTCGCCGTCAACCTGACGTTGAAGAGTCCGGCGCTCACGCACGGCCTCGCTCTCGTCTTCTTCCTGATCTCGGCCACCTTCGTATGGCGCAGCTTCTACAGAATGCGCATTGTGAAGGCACTCGATACACAGGAAATCGGCAAAGCAGCCGCTGGAGATTAACGAACCATCCGCACGAAGCGCCACCTCTCGGGGTGGCGCTTCTTTATTGCGTGCACTGGTGCCCCACATTTTCCGCATTCAGCAAATGTGGGTCTTTTGCGGTTGTTGTTGGCCGGGTGGCCCATTCAAGCCATCTTTCGGCTTGAGTGGGGCTGTTGTCTTTGCCCTTCAACCTGCGAAACCTGTGCAACTTGTGTAACCTTCGCAACCTCGCCTTTGCTATCCTCATTCCATGAACCCCGTTGCGCTCACCTGCCAGCTTATCGACATTGAATCCACCACCGGCCATGAAGGTGCCGCCGCCGAATTCCTCGCGCGCCATCTCGAAGAGCTTGGCTACATCGTGGAGCGTATGCCGGTGGAGGGCGAGCGCTTCAACGTCTTCGCGCGTCCGGCGAATATCGATCAGCCCGCGCTGGTCTTTTCCACCCACATCGACACCGTGCCGCCCTTTCTGCCCTCCAGCGAAGACGCCGATAATATCTACGGGCGAGGCTCCTGCGACGCCAAGGGAATCATCGCCTCACAGCTTGCCGCCTGCGAGCACCTGCGCCAGAGCGGCAAATCCGTGGGCCTGCTCTTTGTCGTAGGTGAAGAGCGCGACTCGCTCGGCGCAGCAGTGGCCAACCGGAATCCGCGCGGCTCGCAGTTCCTCGTGAACGGCGAACCCACCGACAATCGCATCGCCTTGGCCTCCAAGGGAGCCCTGCGAACCGAGGTCACTGCGCACGGGCGCATGGCGCACTCGGCCTATCCGGAGCTCGGCGAATCCGCCATAGACAAATTGCTCGACGCTCTTCAGGCATTGCGAGCCATGCCGCTGCCGCACAATCCTGACATTGGCCCAAGCACCGTGAACATCGGCATCATCGAAGGCGGACGCGCCACCAACGTGATCCCGGACTTCGCCAAGGCGCAACTGCTCTATCGCCTCGTCGCGCCTTCCGCACCATTGCGCGAGTCAATCACCGCAGCCGTCGGCTCGCTCGCCGAGGTCGCATTCGTGCTCGACATTCCATACATGCGCTTCATCACCGTTCCCGGCATTCCAACCATGACGGCGTCATTCACCACAGACATTCCGCAGCTCTCCACCTGGGGCAAGCCAGTGCTGCTCGGTCCAGGCTCCATTCTCGTGGCGCACACCGATCGCGAGTTCCTCGCCAAAGCAGAGCTCATGCAGGCCATCGAACTCTACGTACAGATCGGAAACTACCTGCTGAACTAATTCGCGTTACACTTGTCCGCATGAGCACGAGCCAGTCCAACGCTCTCGTCCACGCTTCTTCTGCTTACCTTCGATCCGCCATGAACCAGCCCACGCAGTGGCACGAGTGGGGGCCGGATGCGTTCGCACTCGCCAAATCCGCTGACAAACCGATCCTGCTCGACATTGGAGCCGTGTGGTGTCACTGGTGTCACGTCATGGATCGCGAGTCTTACGAGTCGCCAGAGATCGCGGCCATCCTCAACGAGCACTTCATCGCCGTGAAGGTGGATCGCGATGAGCGTCCTGACGTGGACGCGCGTTACCAGGCAGCGGTGGCCGCCATCAGCGGACAGGGCGGCTGGCCGCTCACCGTGTTTCTCACCCCCGATGGCAAGCCGTTTTTCGGCGGCACCTACTTCCCTCCGCAGGATGCCTACGGACGCCCCAGCTTTCAGCGCATCCTGCTCTCCATCTCGCAAGCCTTCCGCGAAAAGCGCGATGAGGTGGAGACCGAGAGCGATGGCCTCATGCACGCGCTCGCGCACTCCGAAGGAATGCAAGGGCACAGCGCCGAATTCTCTCCGCGCATTGTCGAGCAGATGGTGCAAGCCGCGCTCGGCGCCTTCGACCGCGATAATGGCGGCTTCAGCACGTCTCCCAAGTTTCCGCATCCTCCTGTCATCGATCTCCTGCTGGATTGGTATGCGCGCACCGGAGAAGAGCAGGTCGGCCGCGTCGTCACCACCACGCTGGAGAAGATGGCGCGTGGCGGAGTCTACGACCAACTTGCCGGAGGCTTTCATCGCTACTCGGTAGACGAGCGCTGGTGCGTGCCGCACTTCGAGAAGATGTCCTATGACAACTCCGAGTTGCTGAAGAACTACGCGCACGCATGGCAGGCCACGGGCGATCCATTCTTCGCCGACGTAGCGCGCGACATTCTGCGCTGGATGCGCGAGTGGCTCAGCGACCGCGAGCGCGGCGGCTACTACGGTTCGCAGGATGCCGACATCAACCTGGACGATGATGGCGATTACTTCACATGGACTCTCGACGAATCACGCGCCGCACTCAGCGCCGACGAACTCGCCGTGGCCGCCGCCTACTATGACATTGGCGAGCACGGTGAGATGCACCACAATCCCGCGAAAAACGTGCTCTGGGTAAGCCAGTCCGTCGAGCAGATTGCGAACGCGCGCAACACAACGTCAGAAGCCGTTGCCGCACTGTTGACCTCTGCAAAACAGAAGCTCTATGCCGCGCGCCTGCTTCGCCCCACGCCGTTTGTGGACCGTACGCTTTACACCAACTGGAATGCTCTTTGCATCTCCGCCACGTTGCAGACCGCGCGTGTGCTCGGTGAAAACGAGGAGGTGCAGTTCGCGCTGCGTTCGCTCGACCGTCTTCTGGCCGAAGCCTGGCATCCCGAGCGCGGACTGTTGCACATCATCGCCTACGCCGAGGGCGGCAGCAGCCAGCGCCCCACAGGCGTGCTCGACGATTACGCATTCACCGTGCTCGCCTGCCTCGACGCCTACGAGGCGACCAGCGATCTGCGCTACTTCACCAGCGCGCAGCAAATCGCCGAACGTATGATCTCCGGCTTTTGCGATGAAACCAGCGGCGGCTTCTTCGACATCGATAGCGCAAGCTCTGATTCCGTTGGCGCGCTTACCGCCCGCCGCAAGCCCTTTCAGGATTCCCCCACGCCCGCGGGTGATTCTGCCGCAGCCATTGCGCTGCTGCGCCTGCACGCGCTCAATGGTGATCAGCGCATGCACGGGCTTGCTGAAGACACGCTGGAGGTCTTCGCCGGAGTGGCCGAAAAGTTTGGCATCTACGCAGGAACCTACGGACTCGCATCGGTATGGATGTCGCGCCCGCACATTCAGGTGATTGTCATCGGCGAAGGCCCTGAGGCCGACGCGCTTTACGCAGAGGCGCTCGCGCCTTTCGCGCTGAACAAGATTGTCTTACGTGTGAAAGACTCTGCAAGCCTCGCTGCTTCCCTGCCGCCGATGTTGGCCGAAACCATTGCTGCTGCTCCGGGAGTCAGTGAAGGCCGTGCGCTCGCGCTGCTCTGCAGTGGCTTCACTTGCCAGCCACCGATTCATGCAGCGGACGGTCTCAAGAAAGCTTTGCGTGCCGCCATCACACAGAGCTGATACGAGAGATTCCGGCTATGATGAATTCCAACAACGATCGTTCAGGACACATAAACCCTGAATTTACGTTAGAGTGAGAACATGCCCACAACTCAGAAGAAACTGAAAAAGACCGCGGCTCCGAAAAAAGCGGCGAGCAAGAAAGCAGCCAAGCCCTCTACTCCAAAAGCCAGCAGCAACGGCTTCCATCCCGGAACCTACACTGTACCGCGCGGACATGTAAGCATCGCGGTACCCACCTTCTGGAGTTTGCGCCAGACCAACGACGACATTCAGGTGGAGTCCGAGGCGAGCGAGACCACGGTCATCGTCACGGCCTATCAGCGCAACGAAGGCGTCAAGGCTCTCGATGCGCGCGACTACCTCAAGCATTTTCTGGAGACAGCTCCCGTTGCCGGGCGGCTGCAGACCGGCGACAGCACCAAGCGCCAGGCCAGCGCGCGCTTCCGCGATGAGGAAGGCGACAACTGGTTCGTCCGCTTCCTCACCAATGGACAGACGTTGTTGCTCGCGACTTGCCACTCCAATCGTCCGCTAACCTCGCGCGAGGGAAAGACCGGAGTCGCTGTGCTGGACTCCATTAAGCTGAAGGCGCGGGCGTGAGTTTGCGGCACGGCAGCATCGAATCGTTTTTTCTCGATGGCGAAGCCGGACGGCTCGAAGCGCTGCTGAACCTCGGTGTGCCGGATGCGCAGTACGCATGTGTCGCCTGCCATCCGCACCCGCTCTTCGGCGGCACCATGCACAACAAGGTCGTATTCCACGCGATGAAGGCCTTGAACGCCTACGGTTATCCGGTGCTGCGCTTCAACTTTCGCGGCACCGGAACCAGCGCAGGAGAACACGATTACGGGCAAGGCGAAATCGCCGATGTCCGGGTCGCGCTCGACTATCTCTCCGAGCGCTTTTCTCTACCCATCATTTTTGCTGGCTTCTCTTTTGGAGCCGCCATCGGACTGCGTGCCGCCGTTCCTCATCCGCGCGTGCATGCCCTCGCCGCTCTGGGCGTTCCCATCAATGCTGATGGACGCGAGTACACCTACGCGCTGCTCGCCGAGAGCCGCCAGCCCAAGCTGCTGCTCAGTGGTGCTCGCGACGAATTTGCCTCGCCCGCGCAACTGGAGCAGGTGTTGGCCAGTGCCGCAGAACCCAAGCGCCTGGTGATCGTTCCTGAGGCCGATCACTTCTTCACCGGGCATCTGGATGAGATGCGCACAGCGTTGAGCGATTGGCTGCATGAAGTTCTAGGGTCTGTGCCGCCTCCTGCCGTATAATTCCGCGCATGAACGCTCCCAGCAAAGTACCCGCCGACGAGTGCGCCATGCGCACCACCGCGCGGGAAATTTTTCAGCATGCATTGGAGGAGAGCGGCATTGAACGTGGCTTTGCCCGCAACCTCCATTACGAACGCGGCATTCTTCAGGTTGGCGAAGACTTATACAATCTCAGCACTTATTCCAAAGTTTTTGTAGTTTCCATCGGCAAGGGCGCGCATACCAGTCTCGAAGCGTTAATGTCACGCCTTGGCCTTGGCGCGGGAGTCACCGGGATTGTCTCTGCTCCCACGCTGCCTAAAACGCAGGTTCCCGGCTTCCGCTATTTCGAGGGAGGCCACCCCATGCCCAATCACGAATCGCTCAAGGCAGCGACGTCGATTCTGCGTGCTCTGGAAGCCTTGGACGAGCGTGCGCTGGTCATCTTCCTGATGAGCGGCGGCGGCTCGGCAATTGTCGAAACGCCGATCAGTGATGAGATCACCTTCGACGACCTTGTGCAGACCTATCGCGTGCTGGTTCACTCCGGCGCTCCTATTGCTCTGATCAACGCTGTGCGCAAACACATTTCCGCCGTCAAGGGCGGACGCCTTGCAGCAGCCGCGGCCCCCGCACACCAACTCTCCATCATGATCTCCGATGTGCCAGACAACTCGCTCGACTCGTTGGCCAGCGGACCCACCATGCCTGACACCAGCACGGTTGAGCAGTGTTATGACATCGCGAAGCGCTATGATCTGCTGCCAAAGTTGCCGGAGAGCGTGCGCAAGCTTTATGAATCGCACGGGCTGGAGGAGACGCCAAAGGCTGGTGATCCGATCTTTGCCAAGGCGCGCTGGTGGCCCGTGCTCTCCAACGTCACTGCGCAGAAGGCTGCCGCTGAGAGTGCGGTTGCCCACGGCTTCACCGCTGAAATCGACAACTCCTGCGATGACTGGGATTACCGCAAAGCCGCGGATTACCTGCTCGAACGCGTGCGCGAGATGCGCAAGAGCGGTGCGAAGGTCTGCCTGGTCTCGGGCGGCGAAGTCACCGTGAAGGTCGGCGAAAAATCCGGAGCGGGCGGGCGCAATCAGCAATTTGCACTCTACTGCGCCGAGCGAATCAAGGGTGAGAATATCACTGTGGTCAGCGCCGGAACCGACGGCATCGACGGCAACAGTCCCGCCGCGGGAGCGGTTGCCGATGGAACCACCATAGAGCGCGCAATCGCAAAGGGCTTGAACGCCGAAGCCGCACTCAACGGCTTTGACGCCTATCCATTCTTCGATGCCTTGGGTGACACCATCATGACCGGCTATACCGGAACCAATGTGCGCGACATTCGCGTGCTGCTGGCCTGGTAACCGGTTTAGAAGAATTCAGCAACGCCCTCTTCGAGGACGCGAATCCGGTCTTCCACACCGAGTGTGCGTGCTCCGGAGAGCAGGCGCTTCACCGGTTCGTCCATCGGTTCCTGCGAGAGCTTGAAGGTGCCGAAGTGCATGGGAATCATCGTCTGCGCGCCCATCTCCACAAAGCCGCGCAGCGCGTCTTCCGGACTGGTGTGAACCGCGCGGAAGCTGTCCGGGTAATAAGCTCCAATCGGAAGCAGCGCCACCTGCGGATGCAGGCGCTCGCCAATTTCGGCAAAGCCGTCGAAGTAAGCCGTGTCTCCCGAGTGATAGATGGAGTGGCGCCCATCGTCGAGCACGTATCCGCCATAGCCGCGATGCATGTCGCGAATCACGCGCGCTCCCCAGTGCTTAGCTGGAGTGGCGGTCACGCTCAGGCCGCGCAGTTGGAACCTGTCCCACCAAGCCAGTTCCACAATCTGGTCAAAGCCAAGGTCGGAAACAAGATCGCTGCAGTTGCTGGGCACAATGAGCAGCGGCGTGCGTCCGGTCTGGAGCCGGGTAGCGCGAGCCAGCGCACGCAGCGACGGACGATGCAGATGATCGAAGTGCGCATGCGTCACCATCACAAGATCGAGCGGTGGAAGATCGCGAATACGTAGTCCGGGACGGCGCAACCGCTTGAGTACAAAAAGCCACGGCGCAAAGATCGGATCAATGACCGCGCTGACGCCGCCTACTTGCAGAAAGAAAGAAGAGTGGCCGATGAAGGTGACGCCCATCTGTCCTGGTGCCGCCAGCACGGGACGACGAGTGCGTCCGGTACGCTGCGTCATGGCAGAGTGTCTTACCAGCTTTCCGAGCTGACCAGCTTTCCTGCGAATACTGATGTTGAGCATCCTACTCCATTGGACGCTGCGCGCAGCGTCCACGATTCGATATCGTACGCCCGCCCGGCGCTTGCAACATATGCGCGTCTGGCTTTTAATCAAGATTCAATGTTGAAGGGAGAGCAGCTGGTGAAGATAGCGTACTTGGGATTAGGAATCATGGGACGTCCAATGGCGGTGAACCTGGTGAAGGCGGGACACGACGTGACCGTGTGGAACCGCTCGCCGAAGACCGTGGACGGAGCACGCGTCGCAGCCAATCCGGCCGAAGCAGCAAAGGGCGCGGACGTGGTCTGGATGTGCGTGGCCGACACGAAGGCCGTGGAAGGTGTGTTGTTCGGCAAGGACGGCGTGGCCGAGGCGCTGCGTCCGGGCATGATCGTCATCGACTCCAGCACGATCGCTCCGCAGGCCACTCTGGACTTTGCGGCGCGTGTGCGCGCCAAGGGTGCGGAGTTTGTGGATGCGCCCGTAACGGGATCGAAGATCGGCGCGGAAGCTGCGCAATTGCTTTTCATTGTGGGCGGTCCGGAGAAGACGGTTGCTGCGTTGGACCCGCTGTTTATGGCCCTCGGCAAGAAAGTGATTCGCGTCGGAGAAACCGGCGCAGGCGAGAGCGCGAAGATCGGCATGAACCTGATGATCGCCTCCATCTTCGAAGGCTTTGCCGAGGCGCTGGCACTCACTGGAAAGCTGGGCGTGCAGCCTGACAAACTCGTTGAGCTGATTCAGAACTCGATGATTAAGAGCGGCGTGACAGACTACAAGGCAAGCTTCGTTTTGCAGCAAGACTGGAGCCCAAACTTTCCGCTGCGTCTGATGCTGAAAGACATCAAGCTGATGCTGGAAGCAGCGCAGCAGGCGAAGGTCAAACTGCCGGCGCTGAAGGAAATTGAGAAGGTGTACGAGAAAGCCGTGGAAGCCGGACATGCCAATGACGATTATGCGGTGACCGTGGAGACCGTACAAAACCTATAAAAGCACTTTGAAATGCGGCGGCCCCGGAGCGATTTCCGGGGCCGTTTTCTGCGCGCGATCTTGCACTGTGAGCGGTGCAAAATCGCGTTTACAATTGGCAAAAGAGGTAATCGTTGCGGGCGGGAGGGTAACCACCCTGCTAATCGTTCAACTGAGATCGCAAACGATTGGCAATATGGTAAGCATCGGTAGGGTGACGATTGACTGAATCGTAAATCGTTTTGGGAGAGGTGACCTGGAGTCGCACAAGAGATTTGAGCTGTGCGGGGGTCCTTCCCTTCGGTCAGGATGACACCTCAAACCGGGGACAAGAGCAAAAGCAGGAACGACAGAAAGAACAAAACCACCCTAACCAACAAAAGGTTAGGATGGGGCACCCGCTTCGTCCCTTAAACACGATTACTTCTCGACGGCGTTCGCTCTAGCGGCGGGAAGCGGTGTTGAGTTCGCGGGTCTCGCGCTTCATGCGGCGGGCGCGGCTCACCAGGCTGAAGGCGTACACGCAGTGCACTACCCAGACAACCACGTAGGCCGCGTAGAGATATGCGTTGTTGGCTCCGGGATTCATTGTGCGCCCTCCGTTTCATAATCGAGCGATGCCTGGGCATGCGCCTCTTCAAGATTGTGTTCGACGATGGCCTGACGATAGCGAACCCAGACGAACATGAGCGCAAGCATGGCGAACGCGGCGAGGTTCCAGAGGACGGCGTGCCACATGGTGGGATCGAGTCCTGAGCCCTGGCCGCCACCGATGACCGGCTGCGGGTGCTGGGTGCGGAACCAGCGGATGGCCATGTAGACGATGGGAACATCGACAAATCCGAATATACCGAGCGCCGCGGCGAGCACGGGAACCTGTCCGCCGGAAGCGTAGTGGCGCAGCACCAGGTAGCTGACATAGATGAGCCAGAGGACGAGAGTGCTGGTGAGTCGCGCGTCCCACGTCCACCAGATGCCCCAGATAGGCCGCGCCCAGATGGGTCCGGTGATGAGGACGATGGTGCAGAATGAGACGCCGACTTCCGCCGAGGCCAGGGCCAGGGCATCGGCACCGACATTGCGGCGGACGAGATACCAGACCGACGCAAGGAAGTTGACGAAGAACAGCAGGAAGGCCACCCACGCCGAGGGCAGGTGGTAGTAGAAGATGCGCTGCACATCGCCCATGGTGGCTTCGGTGGGCGCAATGTACATGGCCTGGCAGAATCCATAGCCAAGCAGCAGGAGTGTGAGCACTAGACAAACATTGAAGAGAATTTTCATTCCGCGTTCAGCACCGGTTCAAAGAGGATGAGGCTGACGGTGGTGAAAACGAGATCATACACCGCGAGCAGGCGCATCCAGAAAATGGGCGAGTTGTCGCCGGTCAGGATGGAGGTGGTTGCGTCCACCATGGCGAGCAAGGCCGGAATTGAGATGGGAAAAAGAATGAGCGGCAGCATGATTTCGCGGCTGCGGGTGCGGATGGAGAGTGCCGCGAAAAACGTTCCGTTGACGACCAGTGCCCAGGTGGCGAGCACTGCCACCACAAGCAACTGCCAAACGGGTCCGACGGAACGGAGATTGTAGAAGACAACAAAGAGCGGAACCATGAGCACTTCAAGAATGGAAACGAAGAGGAAGTTGCCGATGGTTTTGGAGAGGAACAAGGCCTGTGCCGGTGCAGGCGAGAGGCGATATGCGTCCAGCACCTGGTTGCGCAGTTCGCGCGTCCACGTTTGATTGAGGGCGACGACGGTGGCGAAGAGGATAGCGACCCAGAGCAGGCCTCCCGCAATTTTGCGCGACTCCTCTGCCGTGGGATCGAATCCGAAGCTGAAGATGACAACCACGAGCAGGGCAAAGAACAACATGCTGTTGATGGCGTCTTTGGAGCGCCATTCCAGGCGAAGATCTTTGATGAGCGAGCGGCGGGTGATGGCCCAGATGGTGGGAGCCGTGGTCATCGCGGAGCCTCCACGTTGTCACGATCATTGCGCAGCGCGTCGCGCTCTTCGACGGAATATGGGCTGAGCAGGCGAGCGGGAATTCCCTGCTCGCGCGCGACAAGGCGTCCTGCGTCGAGGACGACACACTCGTCGGCAACGGGCTCCATGAGCGCGGCCTGATGAGTGACGACAAAAATTGTTGTGCCCTGATCGCGCATCTTCGCCAGCAGAGTGGTCATCTGGCGGGCAGAGCGAAGATCGACGTTGGAGAATGGCTCGTCGAGGAAAAGCAGCTCGGGAGAATGCACGATGGCGCGGGCTAGGGAGATGCGCTGGCGCATGCCCTGTGAGTACTGCCCGACACGACGTTCGAGAGAAGGATTGAGGCCGACGGTGCGGATGGCCTGTTCGCAGCGGGCGCGGTCGTTGATTCCGTAAAGCGCAGCGAAGTATTCGAGATTTTCAAGAGCCGACATTTCGTCGTAGAGCAGAGGTGCGTGGCCCATGTATCCGAAACGCGTTGCCACCTCGCGAATGTTGGCCGAGCCGAGAAC
>Ga0181528_10000124_pt1 | contig 71521 bp, 59 predicted proteins | sample PEATcosm2014_Bin_47_FD_119742 | JGI IMG/M metagenome (GOLD analysis project Ga0181528, IMG submission 119742) | Peatland microbial communities from MTU Mesocosm Facility, Houghton, MI, USA - PEATcosm2014_Bin10_10_metaG | ecosystem: Environmental > Terrestrial > Soil > Wetlands > Peat | place...
CAGTATTGCTGTTGGGATTGTCTCTCGGCGGCGCGGCCCTTGTGGCGCAGCAGAATGTATCATCAGCGCAGGGAACGACAGTTCAGAGCGCGTCCACGGTAGCCAGACCTCAGTTGACGGCTGAACAGAAGAAACAACTCGGCGGTTTTCGCGCCACAGCGCGCGACCAGGCAGCGATTATTCGCAATGACCAAACGCTGACAGCGGACCAGAAGCAGGCAAGATTAAAGGAACTGCGGGCCAACACACGTCAGCAGATGAAGTCCGTGCTGACGCCCGAACAGCAGACGGCGTTTGTAAATCGCCGCGCCGTAGCCAAGGCACGACTTGCCGAAAAGCTCGGCCTCACGCACGATCAGCAAAGCAAAATGAAGGATCTGCTCATCTCGACGCGACAGCAGCGGCAGGCTGTACTCAAGAATGCTTCGCTGACGAACGATCAGAAGGCGTCTCAACTCAGCCAGATTCGTCAGGCGTCCAAGGCGCGGTTGGCGACTATTCTCTCGCCGGAACAAATGGTGAAGTTCCAACAGATGCGCAAGATGCATCGCCATCACAAGATGGGGTAAGTACCGTGCATGAACCGAAGTTCCGCTTCCATGCGAATGCAAAGATCATCATGGAAGCAAAGGCCGCCCGAGGTTGGGGCGGCCTGTTCGGCGTTGTTACTAACCTGGTTCTTGCCGCTCGACTGGTTGGGGGTGTCACTCCGGGAGCGAGGAATCCCAGTAGTGCTCAAGACTTCTATGCCCATCCAGAGGCAACTCAACGCACAGGGGACCACGCCACTTACCACGTTACTCACTATTGAGAATGCGCAAAGCCGCTCGGGAAAGGAGGAGGTTGGAACGCGCTTCACCCGGTGTGGAGAGTATGGAATTACTCTAGAAGATCGAGCACACAATACATTTCAGGTAGTGCGTCTCCGGGACGTTGAGCAGCACGGGGTGATCCACCGACTGCATCCGCTTTTCGATGATGTGCAGATTGCGGCGGGCGTCCAGCGCGGCGCTGGAAAGCATTGCGAGAAAATCAGACTCGCTTACATGGAATGAGCACGAGCAGGTCACCAGGACTCCTCCATTCCGCACCATTTTCAGCGCACGCAGGTTCAGTTCCTTATAGCCGCGTAGTGCGTCCTCCGCATTCTTCTTTGATTTTGCGAAGGCCGGCGGATCGAGCACGATGGTCTCATAGCGGCGCTCGGAGTCGGCATAATTCCGCATTAATTCGAAGGCGTCCGCCTCCACGAATTCGATTGCCTTCTGTGCGTTCAACGTGCGATTTTGCTCTGCGACCGCCAGCGCCTCTGCGGAGATGTCAACCGCCGTTACCTGCTCGCAGGCGCGATTCAGATGCAGGGCGAATCCGCCCTGGTAGGTGCAGATTTCCAAGGCTTGTCCCCGCGCATGACGCTCGGCGGCGGCGTAATTTTCGCGCTGATCGAGAAACGCCCCGGTCTTCTGTCCCGCGCTGCCGTCGTAATTGAAGGCGAGCCCGTTGACGTGGAAGATTGTTGCGCTCTTCGGTTTCTTCAGCCGCGAATACACGATTTGATCTTCGCGAACCGGCAGCCCTTCGAGTTCGCGAATGCGCGGGTCCACTCTCTCCAGAATCGTCTCGGGTTTATATGCAGTCCTCAGCTCGTCGACAAAAATTCCCCGCGCCCAGGGAGAATCCATTGCCTGGGTCAGTACCTGGATGCTGATCAGGTCGTTGTACTTGTCCACGATCAGGCCGGGGGTCATGTCGGCCTCGCTGAACAGCACGCGAAAGGCGTCCGCGCCATGTACCACGCGCTCGCGGTAGGCAATTGCCTGCCGAATGCGATAGCGCAGAAGGTCGGGATATTTTTCCGGCTGAACCGGATTCGCTGCCACCATACGCAGCGCGATCTGCGAGGTGGAGCTGTAGAGCGCTGAGCCGTACGGCCTGCCGCGTTGGTCTTCCACTTGCACCAATGCACCCGGCGTGGCCTGATCGATCCGCTCGACGTCCGACTTGAAAATCCAGGGATGGCCCTGGCGAAGCCGTGCAACTGCATGCGAATTCACGATGACCCGCACAACTGCAGCGCGTTCAACCGGAGCCGATGATGTATTCTTTCTTGCTTTCATGCGGAGAGACGTGCCGGACGGCGCACTCGACGGGTATTCGAGTGCGTGCCGCTACCCTTTTGGAAGTTGATGCCGGAGGTCGTCAAGCACCTCGGGAGGTAACTGTTCTTTATATTTATCTTCGAGGTTTGCCTCGTCCACAAACAAATTGCGTGCGTCGCGGATCTCGTCGGCAAAGATAGTCTGGCAGATTGCATTCTTCTCAACCCGGCGCGCAATGGCTTCCCCGGTTGTGGCATCATACGCCTTCATGGTGGCGTTGCCCTTGTGGTTGATGAAGACAACAAACGCACCGGCTGTGCCCATGGAGGGCACAAACATCCATTCCCGTTCGGCTTGGTGCGCAATTCCCGTCACATTGAGGGCAGAGGTTTTCACATTGTGCTCAGGCAGGTAGTAGAGCAGGCGACCGCAGGAGTCACAGTGAATTACCTCCAGCGCGGCGCGGACATTCGACAGCACCTGTGGACGCAACATGAACTGGCAAGCCGTACAGCGATGGTCCACGACTTCAGCCACGGCATAGCCGCGCGATTTCAAGATACGGTCATAGGTCGCCAGCAGCGTGTCATCCACTCCCTTGCGCAGTGAATGGCTCCTGGCCTGTGCTTTGGAGGCGGCGGCGCGGTCGACCTCGCCAGCCTTCTCTGCCGCCTGCTTCAGGCCTTCGACTTCCGTCGTCTCGGTTTTCAGCGCGGCTTCCGCAGCAGCCAGTTGCGCTTGCAGCGAATCGCCGGTCAGCATGACTTCGAGAATCTTCTCTTCGTAGCCCGTGATTTCGCCTTCGGCGTGCGCGATTTCAGAGAGCAAAGCCTTGTACTGCTCGTTGTTTTTTATGCTGGATGACTGGCCGCGAAACTTGAGGATTTTCTCGTTAAGAGACTGAATCTCCTGTTCGTACTGGCGCTTGGCGGTGTCAGCCGCCTTGATGGAGGCGCGTGCGTCGGCCACGCGTTTGCGAGCGCTGGCTAGCTTTGCGTCGATGTGCGCAATGGTCTTAGGTATGGCCGCGAGTTGCGCGTTGAGACGCGCAAGTTCGAGATCAACCGCCTGTAGTTCGACAAGCTTTTCAAGATCAGTTGGCATGAATTCCTAGGAAGACCATGTGGATAAATTCTAGCACGTTGAGAGGGGCAAGGTTCTTTTGCCGCCACGCTTAAGGAATTTGCCCGATGGATGAATCACGGCGCGTCGCCTAAATTCGATCTATGCTTGTGGAGTTTGCCCACGTTTTGCTTGGCCTGGCAATCGCGCTATTCCACGCGCAATTGGCGGATTTTCTGCGCAGGCAGGATCGCGCGCTGGCCGCCGTATTCCGCGAGCGCGGCGTCTCTATTCCGGACGCTCTGCCGAAGCAGGCCGCCCATAATCTGTTTTTCCTCTTCGGAATTTTCATCGCGCTTTTCGGTTTGGCGCGCATCTGGCTGGCTCTTCACTGAGTTTCTGCAGTCCCACGCTAGCCTTGCATAAATTGTCAGCTCAGATTTACCTTCGCAAAGGAACACACCAAGCTTAGGCGGAGGAACTCCTTTGAAGACCAGCAGATGGCTAGTGGCGCTCTTTGCGCTCACAACCGTGACGGCCCCGGCGCAACAGGCCAAACAGCAGTACACGGTGGAGGCGATCTATGCGCCCTCCGCCATGGGCGACCGCCCGCCCTCCGCGATGCAGTGGAGCCCGGACGGAAGCAAACTCACCTACATCCAGCGCGGAGCTGGCGGTGGACAAGAGTCGCTCCACTACTTCGATTCAGCCAGCGGCAAGAGCGTACAACTAATCGCCGCAGACAAACTCGCAGCCCTTACGCCAATCGACAGCAAACTCAAGGGAGAGCGCCAGCGCGACAACCGTACACGCTTCGGAGTGGCCGAGTACCAGTGGGCACCCGATTCCAGGAGCCTGCTATTTGACGCCTTGGGCCAGCTCTGGATATTTGACGTGGGCGCAGCCAAGGGCCACCAAGTCACCGACGCGAACGAACCATCGAGCGACCCCAAGTTTTCCCCGGACGGGAAATTTCTGAGCTACGTGCGCGGACACAATCTCTACATCTGCCCCACCGCAGGAGGCGCGGAAATAGCCCTCACCCATGGCGGCGATCCAGCCCTGCTCAACGGTGAGGTGGACTGGCTATACTCGGAGGAGTTAGAGGTACGCTCAAACTACTTCTGGTCGCCCGACGCGAGGCAGATCCTCTATCTCCAGATGAACGAAGCTCCCGTTCCGCAATACCCCATCGTCAACTGGATTCCCACCCATCCTGAAACCGACCAGGAGCGCTATCCCAAGGCGGGCGACCCCAATCCTACGGTCAAACTTATGCTGACCGGCCTCGACGGCGCGGCAAAGGAAATCGATCTCGAAGTGAAAGGCGACTTCTACATTCCGCGATTTGGCTGGGCGAGGCCGGGGCTGGCATGGGCGATGGTGCTCAATCGCTCGCAGAACCAACAGGACCTGTACTTCATCGATGCCGCCACGGGACAGTCTCGCCTGATGCTGCATGAGAGCGATCCCAATTACATCGAACTTCACGACCCAATGGGACGCAATGCCCACCAGGGCCTGCGCTTCCTTGACTCCAGCGACGAATTCCTCTGGTTGAGCTGGCGCGATGGATTCACGCATGTATATCTATACAGCTTCCATGCCGCGCAGCCGCTTGCCGCCGATGCAAAGCTGGAGCGCCAGTTGGAGCGGGGCGAGTACGAGGTCCAAAACTTGCTCGGAGTCGATGAGTCGAAAGGCGTGTTCTACCTCGAAGCGAACAAGGGCGACGACCGTCAGGAGCATCTGTTTGTTGTACCGCTGGCGGGCGGTGACGCCGTCCAGGTAACTCACCAGCGCGGCGTACATGCGGTTTCCATGACTGCCGACGCAAAGTCTTTCATGGACACATACAGCTTCCTCACCGAAACGGCCAAGACGCAGATATGCGCTGTCAACGGACCCTGTAACGAGGTCTGGGCCTCGCACGCCTGGGAGGGATACGATACCCTTACTCCACAGTTTGTGGATTTCCGCGCCGAGGACGGGCAGTTGCTGCGCGGCGTGATTCTACTGCCTCCCGCCGGCAGCGCCACCGAGGTCAATGGCAAGGTTCCGCTGATTCTCAACCCTTATGGCGGGCCGCACGAACAGATCATACGCGACAGCGTCCACTCGATCGACGCATTCGACCAGGTGCTGGCCCATCGCGGATTCGCCGTGCTGAAGGTGGACAATCGTGGCATGAGCAATCGCGGACGAAAGTTTGCCCTGCCTACTCTCCACCACCTTGGCGATGTCGAGTTGCGTGACAATCTTGCCGCGCTCGATCAGGCTCTCACCCGGTTCCCGCAGCTTGACGGCACGCGTCTAGGCTGGTGGGGTTGGAGCTATGGAGGAACCATGACCGCCTACGCCATGACACACTCCGATCGCTTCAAAGCCGGAATCAGCGTGGCGCCGGTTACTGATTGGCGCGACTACGATTCCACTTACACCGAGCGCTACATGGGCCTACCCAAGGAGAACGCAGAGCAATACGACAAGTCCAGCATCGTGAAGTCGGCGGCAAAGCTCAATGGGCGTTTGCTACTTGTGCATGGCACCAGCGACGACAACGTACACATGCAGAACTCGATTCAGTTCATCAATGCCATGATTGACGCGGGATGCCCTTTCGACCTCCAACTCTACCCCGGCAAAACCCACGGCATCGGCGGTCAAGCTGCGCGCACGCACCTCTTCAACCGTATGCTTTGGCATTGGGAGCAATACCTCGCAAAGTAAGCGTGAGGAAGGAGTGGAGAATAGTGAATCGAGGGTGCCCCGTTCCAGCCTTCTTTTGGCTGGCGGGGTTCTTGACTTTGTCGTGATCCTGATTTTTTCGATTTTTAGCGTGCCTTCCACTTTGCCGACAACATAGAGAGCTTCTGCTCGACTGACATCTTTGGTTTTTCCGCAGGCTTTGCCGCTTGCAGATTTCTACCGTGCGCTTTCGGAACGGCCTCAAGCAGGGCCTTCATGGAAAGCGCTATGCGCTTGGTCTTTACATCCGCGCTGAGCACTTTCACCTTTACGATCTGTCCAACCTTCACGGCCTCGCCCGGCTCCTTGATGTATCGATTCGAGAGCTCGCTAATGTGTACCAGCCCATCCTGATGCACCCCGATATCGACGAACGCTCCGAACTTCGTCACATTGGTCACGACGCCTTCCAGGATCATTCCCGGCTGTGCATCGGCAATCTCGCGAACGCCTTCTGCAAAAATGGGCGCAACAAATTTGCTGCGCGGATCGCGTCCTGGCTTTTTCAGCTCGTCGAGAATGTCGTTCAGCGTGAATGTCCCCACGGTAAGCCGTGCTCGATCTACTTTCTCCAGTAACTCGGGACGGTTGATCAATTCGCGTACCGGGGTCTTGAGCGATTCTGCAATCTGTTCCACCACCGGATAGGATTCAGGATGTACCGCGGTAATATCGAGCGGATTGTCACCATCGCGAATGCGCAGGAAACCGGCGGCCTGTTCAAATGTTTTAGGACCAACGCCGGGAACTTTTTTCAGTTGCGCGCGTGAGTGAAAGCGGCCATTCTCGTCGCGATACTTCACAATATTCACCGCCGTGCGTTCGGTTACTCCGGCAACGTAACGCAGCAGCGTCCACGAGGAAGTATTCAGATCGACTCCCACGCGGTTGACGCAACTTTCGATGACGGTCTCTAGCGATTGCTGCAGATTGCGCTGATCGACGTCGTGCTGGTACTGGCCCACTCCAATCGATTTCGGATCGACCTTCACCAACTCAGACAGCGGGTCCTGCAGCCGACGTGCAATGCTGATGGCTCCCCGCACCGTGAGGTCCAAATCGGGGAACTCCTGCCGGGCCACATCGGAGGCGGAGTACACGCTAGCGCCGCTTTCGCTTACCGTAACGGCGAAGATGTCGTCGAGCTTCCGCTCGCGCAGAAACTCGCGCACGAACTGATCAGTTTCGCGGCCGGCAGTCCCGTTTCCAATCGCGATGGCGCGCACGTTATGTTGCGCCATCAACTTATCCAGCACCTTTGCCGACTGCTCCAGTCCGCTCTTCGATGTGAAAGGATACATCACGTCATGTGCAATAAACTTGCCGGTCTCATCCACAATTGCCAGCTTGCATCCGGTGCGCAGACCGGGATCGATGCCGAGTACCGAGATAGGTCCGGCGGGCGGAGAGAGCAGCAAATTGTGCAGATTGTCGCGGAATACGGCGATGGCATCGGCGTCGGAACGCTTCTTCAACTCCAGGCGAACCTCGCCCTGGATGGAAGAGTTCAGAAGGCGCTGCCACGCGTCTTCAATCGCCAGCGTGAGTTGCGGAGTCCAATCGCCCGTCGTGCGGAGGATGCGCGAACGTAGAGTGTCTACCGCGCGTTGTGGCTCAAGCTCCATCAGGAAGAAAAGAACATTTTCGGTCTCCCCGCGCCGGATGGCCAACATGCGATGCGAGGGAATGGTCTTCACCGGCTCACGATATTCGTAGTACATGGCAAACTTCTGCTGTTCATCGACGGCATCGGTCGCTTTGCGACTGGTAATCAAGCCCTCGTCAAACATCAGTTGCCGCAGAGTCTTGCGCAGATCGGCGTCCTCGCTGATGGTTTCGGCGACAATATGGCGTGCGCCTTCCAGCGCTTCGTCAACGCTGGCAACGCCTTTTTCTTCGTTGATGAAAGTCGCGGCAAAATCGATTAGTGGAAGAGTGGCCGGTTGTTGTCCCCAGATGTATTGGGCAAGCGGCTCCAGCCCCTTCTCGCGTGCGATTGTCGCTTTGGTGCGGCGCTTGGGCTTGAACGGTAGATAGAGATCTTCCAACTCGTTCTTGTCAACGGACTTCTCGATTCGCGCCTTCAAATCATCCGTCAGCTTACCTTGCTCTTCTATTGAGCGGAGAATGGTCTCGCGGCGCGAGGCCAATTCGCGAAAGTATGCGAGTTGTTCTTCAATCTCGCGAACCTTCACTTCATCCAGATTACCCGTGGCCTCTTTGCGATAGCGCGCGATGAAGGGCACGGTGCCGCCCTCATCCAACAACTCAATGACAGAGACAAGACCGCGAAGTGGAACATCGATTGTCTGCGAAACGTGCAGCAGAATTTCCGGTGAGAGGCTCTTCAATTCAGACATGGTTTAGGATCAATTCTAACTGCGCGGCCTGAGGAAATCTCTCTACAGCCCTTGCTCGCAACAACATTGTTCTTTTCCGCCCGGTACAACCTCATTCCGCAGCCCCGCTTCGAAGCTCCTCAGTATGGCCACTCAGCCGCAAGTGCCCAGGGATCGGCGACGCTACGATCCAGAGTTGGAGGAGCGCTACAAGAACGGGTCATCAAAACCACTGAGCAAAGGAACTTTCCGGTCAATCGGATTGGGACTGATTACCGGTGCCGCCGATGATGATCCATCAGCCATAGGAACCTATGCCACCGCCGGTGCAAGCCTGGGGCCGGCGTTCCTGTGGACCGCTCCCGTTACGTTTCCGATGATGTTTGCGGTGGTATATCTCTGCTCAAAGCTGGGCCAGGTAGCAGGCAAGGGATTGTTCGCCGTGATTCGCGAACACTACTCGCGGCCCATTCTGTACTTCTTTCTGATCACGGCAATTGTCGGCAACATCATCGAAGCGGGAGCTGACATTGGCGGCATGGCGGCAGCGCTCAATCTACTGATTCCGATTCCGATTGGATGGGTTGTGATTGCCGTAACTCTTACCATTCTCGCGCTGCAGGTTTGGGGCTCGTACATACTCATACGGAATGTCTTCCGGTGGCTGGCCGTGGCCCTGCTCGCATACGTTGGGTCGGCATTTCTGGCGAAACCAGAGTTATTGCCCACCCTTCAGGGCACGCTGATTCCGACAATCCGGTTCGACAAAGAGTTCCTGACGATGCTGGTGGCAGTCATGGGCACTGCGCTCTCAGCTTACTTGTATTCGTGGCAGTCCAATCAAGACGTCGAAGAAGATATCTCGATGGGACGCCGTCGTTTGACGGATCGCATTGGTAGCACGAAAGAAGAGCTGCGCCATTCTGCGCGCGATGTGGCATTTGGAACGCTTTTTTCAAGCATCGTGATGTACTCCATCATCCTTTCCACGGCTGCCACGTTGTTCAAGGCAGGGCAACACGACATCAACACGGCTGCCGAAGCCGCACAAGCTCTGCGTCCCCTGGCGGGCAACGCGGCCGGACTTCTTTTTGCCGTTGGAGTGATCGGCGTGGGGTTCCTCGCGGTTCCGGTGATGACGATCGGTGCAGCTTATGACCTTTGCCAGTCGTTCGGATGGAGGCACGGCCTCCATGCCAAGGCAGCGGATGCGAAGAAGTTCTACGTTGCCATTGTGGCGTTCACGCTGCTCGCGATGGGTCTCAATTTCTTCGGAATCAATCCAATGAAAGCGCTGATCTTCGCCGGAATCGTGCAAGGTTTCTCAACCCCGTTTCTCATGCTGGCGCTGATGCTGATTACCAACAACAGCAAGATCGTGGGACGGTGGAAGAACACATTTGCGATGAATATACTGGGATGGTTAACGACACTAGCCATGTTCGCGGCGGCGATTGGGTTGGTTGTTATCTGGGTGAAGTAACTCTGCACCCGACGTTTCTTAGCGTTCCAGTCTTTGCCCTTTCCGGTGCTGCAAGTAAGTGTAGGCCGATGCACATGCCACTAGCATCCCCAGCCCTCCTTCTAACAAGTCAATCCGTGACTTATCCGTGAGTAAATGAACCGCCCATAGCGCCGGCACCTGCCATAACTCGACGACACGCGTGTAGAAAGCCCCGAGAAGCGACATCACCGTGTTCATGTAGAAATATCCGGTAAGTCCTACCATCGCCACGAGTAACATCGCACCCCACATGGAAAGTGAGAGTGCCTGCAATCCGCTGTGCGTGCCGATGCCGAGAAATGCCCCGCCGAATGCTGCGCCGACTAGCGCGGGGGCAATAAGCCAGAAAAGATGTTCATCCCTGCCCTGGGCACGCTCCCAGACCTTGTAAGTAGCGGCGCGCGATGCCAGCGCAATGAATAGGAATGCGATGCCGCGAGGAGCGTTCAGCACTGTTCCGGGTTCACGCACGGCCTCGGCGGCGAACAGCACGAGCGCCGTGGCAAGCACTAGCAAGGTGCGCCGTTCGTAGCTTCGGCGAGGTCCGCGCACATAGGCGAGAATCAGGGCGTCCAGGAGCAGGACAGCTTGGGTGACGCGGCCGCTGAGTAGTCCGATGGCCCCGAACCAACCTACGAAAGTAAGTCCGCCGGTGACAACCCGCAGCCATGCAAGCCGCGGAGAGCGCGGTAGCCATTGGCTTTTAGGCGGACGAACAATCAGCACCAACAGCGCCAGTGCCAGCAAAGAACGGTCGACCAAAATCGTGGCGAGCGAGAGGTGGGCGCGGCGCGCCAGTAGCTCAATGGAGACGGTGATCGCCACCTCCGATACGACCATCCCAGTCAGCGGCCTGCGGCTCCAGAATGAGCGATCAACGTTCTTCGTCAACTCGTTACCCGATGCTTTCACTGTAGCAATTCTAACTTGCGCACAAAAAGAGAGGCGCCGCAGCGCCTCCAGTCGTAATGTCGTTTGACCGATGTTATCAGAGGCCCATTTCTTCGATAGCCATGTGGCGCATAACGAACTTCTGTACCTTGCCGGTGACGGTGGTAGGGAAGGACTCGACAAACTTGATGAACTTAGGAATCTTGAAGCGGGAAATTTGACCATGGCAGAAGGCCTGGACGGCTTCGGCTTCGAGAGTTACTCCCTCGTGCGGAATGATCCATGCCATCACTTCTTCACCGTACTTCTCGCTGGGTATTCCAATGACTTGCACGTCCTTTACTCCAGGACAGGAGTAGAGATACTCCTCGATCTCGCGAGGGTAAATATTCTCGCCGCCACGAATGATCATTTCCTTCAGACGTCCGGTGATAACGACATAACCGTGCTCGTCCATGCTGGCAATGTCGCCGGAGTGCAGCCAACCGTCAGGCTCAATAGTTGCCCGGGTGTTTTCTGGATCATTGTGGTAGCCGTTCATCACCAGATAGCCACGAGTGCAAAGCTCGCCGTTTTCGCCAAGCGGCACTTCTTTACCCGTGTTCGGGTCGACGATCTTCACTTCCGTATGCGGCAAGGCGCGTCCAACCGTGGTGGTCTTGCGCTCAAGTGTGTCCTCGGTAGTAGTTTGGGTGATAACCGGCGAGGCCTCGGTGAGTCCGTAACAGATCGTAAGTTCGGTGCAGTGCATTTCGCGGATAACACGACGCATCAACTCAATAGGACAGAGCGAACCAGCCATGATGCCGGTGCGCAGCGAAGTAAAATCGAACTCCTTGAAACGCGGGTGGGAGAACTCAGCAATGAACATCGTGGGCACGCCGTAGAGCGCTGTACACCGCTCCTCGTGAACGGTCTGCATGGTCGCGAGAGCGTCGAAATAGTCAGCCGGAATAACCATCGCAGAGGCGTGGGTAAGGCAAGCCATGTTTCCCAGCACCATTCCAAAGCAATGATAGAAGGGAACTGGGATGCATACCTTGTCGCGCTCGGTTAGCTTCATGGAGTCGCCGATGAAGCGTCCGTTGTTGGCCACGTTATAGTGGCTAAGTTCGGCGCCTTTCGGCGTGCCCGTGGTGCCACTGGTGTACTGGATGTTGACGGTATCACGCGGAGAAAGACTGCGTTCGCGGGCACGTAAATCCGCATGGCTTACGCGGTCTGCCTGAACCAGCATCTCGCTCCAGCTCAACATGCCATCCGGGGGTGGATTCTTGCCGATGTAAACGACCTGCCGCAGATTGGGCACCCGCGCGGCGTGCAATTGGCCGGGTAGGCAGGTGTCGAGTTCGGGAGCAAGATGGCGGATCGTCTCAACGTAATCGCAGTCGCGGAAACGGTGCTGCATGACGAGTCCCTTGCAACCGGATTGTTTCAGAACATATTCAAGCTCATGGGCACGGAAGCCCAGATTGAGGTTGACCAGCACGACCCCGGCTTTCGCGGTGGCGAACTGCATCAAGACCCACTGAGAAACGTTTGTAGCCCAGATTCCTACACGGTCGCCCTTGGCAAATCCCAGGGCCATGAGGCCGCGAGCCGTGCGTTCTACTTCGGCCTGCAGTTCGGTCCAGTTGAAGCGCAGATTTTCCTGGCGGAGGATGAGGGCGGGGGAATCAGGATAACGTGCCGCAGCCTGGTCAAGAATTTCGCCAATGCAAAGGTCCATCAGTGGAGGCGTGTCCGCACCTCTGGAATAGCTGGTGGAGCGTTCAAGCACGGTCTGAGTCATCACGCCAACCCCGTTTCCTGCGAGCTTTTAGGTTCGCTAAACTAATGATATCCTTAAAGATCATTCGCTAAACTTATGATGTCCTGAATTTTTCGAATACAAGTTCTTGCAGACGCCTGATGGCGGCCCGCCAACGGGAGTCAGTCGCAGGCTCCTGAATGCGGCAGACGAGGCCAGAGTCTTGTAATGTAGGAAGTGGCTGGCTGGCAGGAACGATGCGGCTGGAGTACGGCTTAGAACAGCGCGATCAGTAGAGCGGAGGCTTACCGCATGAAGTACCATTCCGATGTCCTCATCCTGGGCGCAGGCGCCGCGGGGCTTATGTGTGCTATCGAGGCCGGAAAGCGCGGTCGCTCAGTCACTGTGCTGGAAAGCTCGAACCGGGCAGGCCAGAAGATCTTGATCTCGGGCGGGGGCCGCTGTAACTTTACCAATCTGGGTAGTGGGCCGGAGAATTTCATCTCGGGGAATCCGCACTTTGCCAAATCGGCGCTGGCTCGCTACACGCCCGAAAATTTTATTGCCATGGTTGAGCGCCACCGCATCGCATGGCATGAGAAGAAACTGGGCCAATTATTCTGCGACCGCAGTGCCCAGGATATTTTGACCATGCTGGAGGAAGAATGCGTGCGCGTGGGAGTGCGAGTAAAGCTCTCGACGCATGTCAAGGAGGTGCGCCACGCGGGCCCGTTTACGGCGATCACCGGAGAGCACGAATTTGCCTCCGATGCGCTGGTGGTTGCGACCGGTGGGCTTTCGATTCCGAAGATGGGAGCAACGGCGTTTGGTTATGAACTAGCGCGTCAATTCGGGCTCAAGGTGGTGGAGCCGCGCCCCGCGTTGGTGGCATTTACCCTGAACCCGGCAGACACAAAGCGCTTCTGCGACCTGACCGGGCTTTCCACCGAGGTGGTTGCCACCGTCGGCAAGGAAAGTTTCCGGGAAAAGCTGCTGATTACACACCATGGCTTCAGCGGGCCGGCGATTCTGCAAATCTCTTCGTACTGGAAGCCGGGAGAGAAAGTCATGCTGGATATGGCGCCGGATCGGCGGGTATTTGCGCACCTGTTGGATTCCGGAGCGCGGCGCGACGAGGTGGCTGCTGGCGCGGCTCTACGCGAGGTGCTGCCAATTCGCCTGGCAGAGCGATGGCTGGAATTGTACCCATTCAAGAAATGGACGAATCCGGCGCTTGAAGAGGCCGAACGGCTGCTGCATCACTTTGAATTTGTGCCTTCAGGCACAGAAGGATTTGCAAAAGCCGAGGTTACAGCCGGGGGAGTGGATACGAACGAGCTTTCGGCAAAGACCATGGAAGCCGTGAAGGTTCCGGGGTTGTACTTTGTAGGCGAAGTGGTGGATGTGACGGGGCAACTTGGCGGATACAATTTCCAGTGGGCCTGGGCTTCGGGATTCAGTGCAGGGCAGGCGGTTTGAATCGTGTGTTCCCCACATTCGCCAAGGACGGGCGGATGCGAGCCACCAACTTAGCAATTGATTTGCACACCGCAAGGAGAGCGTGCATATGCTTAAAGGATTTCGCGATTTCGTTCTGCGCGGCAATGTAGTTGATCTGGCAGTAGGCGTGGTGATTGGCGCTGCCTTCGGCGCGGTCGTCACTTCCTTCACCAAGGATCTGCTTACGCCGCTGATTGCCGTCATCTTCGGGAAGCCGGATTTCAGCAACATCGCCTTCACGATCAACGGCTCCAAATTGATGGTGGGCAGTTTCTTGAACGCGCTCATCTCGTTCCTCCTGGTGGCCACCGCGGTTTACTTTGCGGTAGTGCTTCCGGTGAATGCGTTGATGGACCGCTTCAAGAAACCGGTGCCTGAAGCTCCGCCAACCACAAAGAAATGCTCGGAATGCACGCTGGAGATTCCTCTGGAAGCGCGCCGTTGCCCAAACTGCACGGCCATTTTGACGGCCTGAGCAGCAGGAAAGGCAACTGCTCTCAGGCTGAACGCCTCCGCCACCGGATCAGAGCCACAATGGTCGCTATTTCGGTGATGGCGATGATTCCCGCGGAGGTCACGCACCAGATGCAGTAGGTTTCCAGAATTCGCGCCTCGATATAGGTGAGATAGATGGAGAAACCTACGGCGCCGGTGGTGAGCAGCAGGACGATCCACCAGCGGCGGGCGAGCGCAAAAGCAGCGATCGCGGCGTATCCCAGGATTCCAAGGACGGCGACGGGAACGCCCTCAATCTCGGCGAAAGGACTGTGGTTGACCACGCCGCAGTCCCAGCGCTCGTTAATGCTGCAGGGAGATGGCTCGGTGCGGAAGTGTTCGCGCAGGGCAAAGCAAGAAACCAAGAGTCCGGCCAAAGCAAGAACTGCAATGAGATAGCGCATGGATCCTCCACCGCTATTGTAAGCAGAGGCGGGCTTTCTGGGCTACGGGGCGTTTGGGCCGAAGTCTGCCAGGAATGGCGAATGTGGACTCCTTCGGGAAATCGTCATTGTCCACCGTTTCCGCAAAACTATTACGAATGATGCTTGATTATTGTGCAGTATGGGGTCACTATCGGCAGACCATCGTTTTGTGAAGAAGGCAGGTTCCTTCGGGGGAGGGAGGCTGCCGCAGGCGCCCTGGATCTCAGGACGCCTCTTCATATTGCGAGAGTTTTGGCAGGGCTAATTTAGCGCCGGGGAACTCCTTCTGCGTCTAAAGTCGCGCTGGAACATCGAACTGAAGTGTTACGATGACATCTACCTTTTGCCGCCCGGCAGAGGAGGTTTTGTGCTAACTGGAGGAAGAATGGCAAGCGATGCAATTCTGGAAGTAACCGACGCAAACTTTGATCAAGAGGTGCTTAAGAGCGAGCAGCCCGTGCTGATTGATTTCTGGGCGACCTGGTGCGGCCCCTGCAAGGCACTTGCGCCGGTGGTGGATGAGATTGCGAAGTCCTATCAAGGCAAAATCAAGGTCGGAAAAATGGACGTTGACCGCAATACGGCGACTCCGCAGCGCTACGGCGTGCGTGGCATTCCCACCCTGCTTGTCTTCAAAGGCGGTCAGGTGCAGGAGCAAATCGTCGGCTACGTTCAAAAAGAAACAATCGAAAAGGCGCTGGAAAAGCTCGCCTGAGTAGAACGCGATTCCGAGAGCCCGGCCAGCTCAGGCCGGGTCTTGCTCTGCGCTTTATGCCGGACAAATCCTCGCGGTTGATTAGTACTTGCGCAACACGGCCACCACGCGTCCCTGAACCCGTACAGCATCGGCTGGCACCATGATTGGCTTCATCGCCGCATTGGAGGGTTGCAGCCGAATCTGCTCCCCGGCGTGGTAGAGCCTTTTGAGCGTGGTCTCAGAGCCGTTGATCAGCGCGACCACGATCTCGCCTTCGCGGGCGCTTTCCGTCTTTTCCACTAAGACGTAGTCGCCGCTCATGATGTGCTCGTCCTGCATGCTTTCGCCCACCACCTGGAGAACGAAGACATCCTTGGCGCGGGTGAAATCAGTGAGTGAAATTGTCTCCGGATTCTCCATCTGCTCAATCGGCTTGCCGGCGGCGATGCGTCCTACGAGCGGCAGTTCGAGTGAGCTGACGGCCATTGGGCGGCTCCGCTCCGGGATTCCATCGGGAAGTGGCAGCACGTCGATGGAGCGGCTGCGATTGTAATCGCGATGAAGCAACTTCTTGGTCTGCAGGTTGTTAATGTGTTTGTGTACGGTAGCCAGTGAACTGAGACCCATTGCCGCGCCGATTTCCTCAAAGGACGGAGAGTAGCCGTTGCTCTGTACAAACTCAACGATGAAGTCATACATCTGTCGTTGCCGCCGCGTCAAAGCCATACCTGTCCTTTCGTTAACCCACGAAGTTCCAATAGTTTGGCGAATAAAAGGCGAAGTGTCAAGGATGGCGGTAAATATCCCTTGACAGTAGGTATACTAAAACACGAGTATGTTGATGTAAGGTTGGCGGGGGCTGTGCCCCGGTATTGCATGGGGCGACCTCCAAAGGACATCAACATGCGATTGCCGGATCAAGTCTTGAATACCTGTTGCTTTGTCGCCCATAGCACTCAGGAAATCAAGTTTGGGGGGACGGCGTTTGTGGTAGCAGTTCGCGGGTCGCACGGGAACGCATTTCTCTATCTCGTGACTGCGAAGCATGTCGCACAAGCGATTGAGGGTGGACCTTTTGTAATTGGCTTAAACCAGAAGAACGGCACAAAGGCACTCTTGGATGCCGACGAAGCCAAATGGTACTACCATCCGACAGAACCCAATGCTGTTGATGCGGCGGTAACTCTGTTCGCACCGGCCCATTATGACCGACTAAACGTGGAATGGGTGTTCGAGGAGATGTTCGCCACGCCTGAAGTGATGGAACAAGCGGGAATCGGCATTGGGGATGAGATCGCCGTGGTGGGCCTGTTCACGCGATTTTGGGGACAGAATCAGTATTTCCCAATCGTGAGGATTGGAAACCTAGCGATGCTGCCCAAAGAAAGAATTCCAGCAGAAAAGTTTGACCCGATGGAAGCCTATCTTGCAGAAGGAAGGTCCATTGGAGGGTTGAGCGGTTCACCTGTATATGTCCGGGAAACTCTCAATATGAACGTCTCCGGCAGAAATGGGGAACTATTGCCGTTTGCGGGCACTGGCCAGATTTACTTCCTAGGGTTGATGCACGGCCATTGGCAGGTCCCCAAAGAAGCTCTCCAAAAAGATGGGATAGAAGCAGCCGAAGCCGTTAACATGGGCGTTTCTATTATCGTCCCAGCCCATAAGATCAAAGAGATACTCTACCAACCGGAGCTAGCTGAAATGCGCAAACAAGTTGATCAAGAGATTGCTAAAAGAGACGGCCCAACACAAGACAGTGACCTCAAGAAACCAGAGCCATCATTTACTCAGGACGATTTCGAGTCCGCACTGAAAAAAGTAACGCGCAAAGTGAAATCAGAGTAGATGGTTAGGCAATTACTTCCAGGGCATCCCGCGCGCGCTCCGGGGTATTCTGCTTCCCGACCTGTTTCAGGAAGCTGACAAACATCGGCTGTACGTCGTGGCGACGGTTGTAACGGAAGCTGTACTCATTCAGGTAAGACTGTAAGTAACCTTTTCCAATTGAATGATAGACACCGCGAATGCCGTTCTTGAGAAGACTCCAGAATCCCTCAATGGTGTTCGTATGAACATTTCCCATGACATACACCTTGGAACTGTGGTTGATGCGGAGATGAGTATAGTGACGGCCCGCGGAAACAGTGTTGTAGGCGTTCAGTTCATCGGTGAACACGGTGCTGGATGGCAACACGTACTGCCGGATGTTGCCGCAGAGTGTTTTTGCAGAGGTGTCGCCAATTACTCGCGCCACAACCCGTCCCCGGCGCTCAACAATCCCGAGCACGGGAGTCTTAACTTTATCGCCGCGCATCGGGCGGCCAGTTCCGTTTTTGCGCTTGCCGCCCATATAGGTTTCGTCAGCCTCAACGCTCTTACCGAGGCCGCCTATCTGATTATCGTTCTCTTCAAGCATGGAGCGAATCTGTTTGAACATGCGCCATGCGGTTTTGTAGGTAACTCCGGTTTCCCGTTCGATCTGCTTGGCAGAGATGCCGCAACGGGTAGAAGCCATGAGGTAGATGGCGTAGAACCACGTGGTAAGGGCCGTGGGCGATTTATGAAAGATCGTGTTCGCCGTGGGGTGAACATGATGGCCACAGTAATCGCAGGAGTAGGATGGGCGGCTCGCAACACGATGGTGCTTGGTTTCCCGCTGACATTTCTCGCAGAACACGGTGCCATCAGGGTAGAAGCGCCGGAACAGCCATTCCAGGCAGGCCGCATCATTAGGAAACTGATTCTGAAAGTCTTTCAGCGTGTAGCGAGTCATTTTGGGTTTGCGGTTCATGGCCTTCCCTGCTTTCTGGAATAACCTACCGCAACTATATACCTACTGTCAAGGGATATTTACCAGGATGGCGGTAAATATCCCTTGACGACAAGTATCAGCTTGGAACAGTATGGCTCTGCCCAATTCTGGACAGAAAAGGAGTCAGAGTGGCAGCCATTGGAGACACATTTAAGCCAGGAGACGAAGTTCCCCATTCCGGCATTTATCGAGTAATCCACGATCCCAAACACGCCGAAGAACACGAGGTAACATGTGTCTACGGTAAGAAATTTCCGCCGTGTCACGGGTGCAACCATCCACGGTTTATGCTAGTGCGCAGAGCTATTCACATCGGGTCACACGAGCACTTTCAATAGTCGTCGGCTCATCGACTGGCAATATTTCTTCTGAGAGAGCGGCTCGGGCACATATACCTGCCTCAAAGGTGTTTGCGATCTGCCAAGGTGGTATATGTTGCTCAACCGCGTAGTTTGAGATCGCCCGTAATACGGTTTCCAAATCATCGGTATTACTAAATGCTGATATACGACGAAAGGCACACATTGGCTATCTCCGAAAGATTCTTGGTTTACAGGAAAAACGGAACGTCGCTATACGTGAACGCAATTCGCAGCAGAATTGACACAAGTACTCTCGACGGGAGAAGCAGTATAGAGGGCTTAACCACGTTGCGCCTCGACGATGGATCACCCGTTAACGTGATCGATGAAAACACTTTTATGATCGTGGTTACCGGAGAACAGGTAACCAGAACAAAATGAATCAAAAGATTACCAAATACAAAACCCGCCGAAAGGCGGGTTTTCTTCTAGTTCGACGATATCAACACTCTATGCCGCCTCTACCAGTGCACCGACATCACTGGGCACCAAGTGGCTCAACTCGCGTTCCTCGCCAGTGTGCAGTTCAATTGTGCGAGAGGATAGCGATCGCACTAGTTCCAGCGTGGCTTGCTTCCACTGCTCGACTTTTGTAATGACGGCGATGCGGCGCCACTGTTCATAGATCGTGCGCTCTGTATCCAGCACTAGGAAACCGTAGCGTTCGGCCTGGGCTTGGGGACTATAAGAGGGCGCAAGCACCTTCATTGCGACCGTGGGAACACCCTCCCGAGCGGGATATGCGACAAAATCCATTGTGTGAGAGCCCTTACGCCCCTTGATCGCCACTCTCTGATCAATACTGGCGAAATACGACTGCTGCCACAAAGCGAAGCTTCTTTTGATGATCCCGCCAACGGGCTCCTCTTCAAACACTGGTTTGATTGTGGCAACCTCGATAGTTGCAAGGATAATGCACTCGGATACAGCAAGAATGGATGCCTGAAGGTCGCCGTCGCTGCACAATACCTGAAACGCCCCATCACCAAACCCTACGCCAAGATGAGAGGCGATCTGCTTAAAGTAATTTGCCCTCGCCTCTGTCAGGTGAATACCTTGTGCGAACAGGTGCGAGGTTGTCATTCCGGCGTCGTGAACAAGGAACACCCCCCCCATTTTCTTGTCAACAAAAACCGCGGGGAACCTGTCGTCTAGTGTTTTAAAGGGTAATGTGAAGACGCATTGGCCCCGTACCTGTCCAACGTAGATGTCCTGCGCCAATCTGTTAATCAGCGCATCTTTAATCGAATGGCAATTCGTCTGTTCCATGATCCACCCCGTTCCAGACGACACCTATCGTCCTCAGTGCATGACCCAAAAACTGCCGTCGTGAGTCAATTCCATCAAACCCATCAACGGGCACACGCAGTTTATCGTCCAGATTCACTGCGTCAAAGTCGTGGCGATGCCATCCATTGCGCTCCACCCCATAACGGTCAAAATAACGCGGGTGCCAATCAATGCCGTCTATCCTCTTAGAGTGGAGCTTCAGGGAGGCAGACCACGATTCGACAAGAGACCCCATACAGGTCAGATTCAGCTTGAGGGGTACAAATGTTTCCTCGCCGTCTCCCAAGTCTATCGAGCATTCCTGCTCATATTCAACATACCCACCGTTGGCGTCGAAGTCGCGCTCCATTTGCGGAATACTTATATCGAAATACTTTTCCTGATCCGCCCTGATCGTATCGACGTGAGGAAAGTAGTTTGCCATTTCGGTTTGAACATCTTAACCCGAGAACCGACCCCACCCAAATACCTTTCTTGGTGCCACTATAAACTGGGGTATAATCCCAGCCATGAGCCTTTCACGCAAGCAAGAACAGAAGCTGCCACTAAAAGATTGGACTCGTGATCAGTTCCTTGGGTTACTAAATAAGGCGATTAGAACGCCTTCTCAGAAACCCGCCGCAAAATCGAAGTGAAGATCAGGTTTCCCTGATTCCGGCGATTGTACCGAAAACTATATTCGTCCAGGTAGCTCTGTAGATATTTCTGACTCACCGAGTGGTAAACCCCGCCAACTCCACGTTTAATTAGGCTCCAGAAGCCTTCAATCGTGTTCGTATGGACGTTCCCCACTACATAGATGCCAGAACTATGTTTGATCCTGTGATGCGTGTAGCGACGGCCCTCAGACATGGTATTGTAAGCATTCAGTTCGTCTGTAAACACCGTGCTAGACGGCAGAACATACTCGCGCACGTTCCCGCATAGCGTCTTGGCGGTCGTGTCGGGAATCACTTTCGCCACTACTTTACCGCCGCGCTCAACCATGCCCAAGATCGGTGTCTTTACTTTATCGCCGCGCATCGGGCGACCGGTGCCATTCTTGCGCTTTCCACCGTAATAGGCTTCGTCAACCTCAACTGGTGATCCCTCCAGGGTCACATCCTCCGCCATGAGGGTGCGAATCTGTTTAAACATGCGCCATGCCGTTTTGTAGGTCACACCCGTTTCGCGCTGGATCTGCTTTGCGGAAATCCCGCAGCGCGTGGAGCCCATCAGGTACATGGCATAGAACCAGGTTTTCAGTGAAGTCGTGCTCTTTTCAAAGATCGTCCCGGCCAAGGGGTAGATGTGCTTTCCGCAATAGTCGCAAGCGTAGGCCGTGCGGCCCGTTACGTGGTGGTGCTTGCGCTCGACGTTGCCGCACTTCTCGCTATCACATACCGTGATTCCGCCGGGCCAACGCGCTTCAAAGATGTGCGTCAAACAGGCGGCATCGTTCGGAAATTCAGTATTGAAATCCGCGACGGTATATTTCAGATTGGCCGGAATTGTGTTCTTTGCCTTCGCCATAATGTAAACACTATAGCGAAACTCTTACTTGTTTTCAAGGGATATTTACCAGGATGGCGTTTCAGGACGGTGTCCGGTTGGGTACTCCCATGCAAGAGATTTCCCAAACCGACGAGATATGCGCCAAAATGCATTGAAGCTTAGAATCGCTAATAGGCCATGAGCGATCCCGCTAAATTGATTGAGCGCGCCGAGAAGCTTCTGGAAAAGGGGAAGCCAGAGCTGGCCCTCGCGGAATTTCGCGCCGCCATCGAGTTACAGCCGGGAAACGAAGCCCTACTGCAGAAAGCCACCGACCTAAGTATTTCGCTTGGCCAACATGTGCTTGCGTCGGACCTGCTTCGCCGCTTGTTTGCTAGTTTCATTGAGAGCCGTCAGCTTAGCGAGGCCGCCGTGGCGTTCCGCAAACTGCAACGGCTGAAGACGCTGGACGCAGAACTGGTGACCCGCTACGCAGAGCTGTGCGAAAACACCAGCCGCAAGGACGCCGCGGAAGCCTATCGCGTGGCTTTCGAAGAATTTCAAAGGCAGGGCGAGCCGCGCCGCGCGCTGACGTGCATCAGCCATTCGCTCGAGTTAGACCCACGTCTGGAAGATTATCGCGAGCAGGCGCGCATTGCGGCAGCGCTGCATGAGCCGGTTCTGGCCGCGGCAGCGCTGGTGAATCTCGGCATTATGTTGGAGCGGCTTGGACAAGACGCATCGCGCGCCTATCAGAGCGCCTACGATAACGATCCTTCCAACATGGCCGCGCGCCTTGGGCATGGCCGCGGGTTAATTGCGCGTGGGCGTCCGAACGAGGCGATTGAACTCTTACAACCGCTTGCAACCTATCCATCGAGTCCGGAAGAAGCGCGCGAGCCGTATGCCTTGGCTTTGTTGGCCGTAGGACGGGTAGAAGAGGCGGAGCCGTATGCCTGGGGATTGTTCGAGCGTAATCCCAGTAGTAATCTCTCCATCCTTCATTCCATCATTGGCGGACTGGTGGACCGCGACCGCGTGGAACGCGCGTTAGGTCTGGCAAGGCGTCTCGAGGAGTTTTACCGCAAGGCCGGGCGGCGTCATGAATTCATGCAAGACATGGCCCGGCTGGCCGATCAAAGTAAGCCCAGCATCGCGTTTTTCGAATATCTCGCCGAACTCTACAACAGCGCCAATCGGGAGATTGAGTATTCGCAGATCCTTTCCCGGCTCTTCGACCTGTATTTTGACGTGGGCAACTACGCCAAAGCGCTGGATGCGCTGGATCGCGCTGTCGATATCGATCCCTACGAAGCTGAACACAAGCAACGCATGATGAAGCTTGTGGGTCATGCCCCTGAAGATCGATTGCAGACAGTCGCCAAACGCCTTGGGATCGACCCAGCGGAGCAGATTACGGTTACAGGCAACGAGGCGAGTCCGGTGGAAACTCCCGCGCCAAAGGTTCTTGAGGACCTGATTCTGCAGGCTGAGATTTTTCTGCAGTACGGGATGCGCGACAAAGCTCTACAGAAGATTGAACAGCTCAAGCAATCGTTTGCCGCCGATTTGGAGAGTAACCCGCGAGTGCGGCTGCTCTTCATCAGCGCTGGGCTGGCGGTCCCGGTAATTCAGCGCGAAGAACCGGCAGAGCGCAATCGCGCAGCCGATGGCATGGTAAGGGCTGCCGAAGTCAGCCGGATGATTGCGCGCCAGGTTGACCCCCGCTCGGTGCTGGTGACTGCGGTGAACCAAATTGGCGCGCGCTGGCAGTACAGTCGCTGCCTGGCTGCGCTGGCCACTCCGGGCAAGCCGCCTTCCCTGGTAGTGGAGTACTGCTCTCCGGAGGCGCCAAAATCAGAGCGCGCCGCGATGGTCCGTCTGCTTGCGCATAGCCAGCGACTCACGTCGATCGAGCCCGTTTTTCGCGCCGCGGACGTGCAGCTCTCCGAGCCGCTTCTGCCGATTCGGCAGGAACTTGCCCGTCTCAACGTGCGTTCACTGGTCATTCTCGCGCTGCTCAGCGAGGACCAGCCTATCGGGTTGTTCATTGTGCAGCAGTGCGGCGAACGCCGGCGCTGGTCAACTGACGACATAGCGTTGCTGCGGTCGATGGTCGACCAGGTGGCACTGGCAGTGCATGGAGCCCGCTTGCGGTCCCTCGTGTCAACCCTCGGGGTGGCCGAAGAAAAAACCGGGCTGCTTAAACGATCTTCCTACATCGATGCCATTGTCGTGGAGCTTGGGCACCAGCGCGAAGGGGTAGACTTTTCCAGCACCTTGGCGCTGCTCCAGGTCGCCTCGCTTACCTCGGAATCGCAGACTGAGTTTGCCGTTGCCGAACTGGTCCGCACACTGCGCTCGATTGCACAGGATCAGGCGATGCCATTCCGCTATGACCGCGATACCGTCGCGCTGTTGCTGCCGCGCATGAATGTTGCTGAGACCGAGGTGCTGGTGGGGCAGTTGCGCGAAGCGCTGGAACCGATTGCGGTTACCATCACCGCCGGCATCGCCCAGGCTGCCCCGTTCGCCGGCTTTGAGCCGGAAGACGCGGCGACGGAGTGGATCAATCGCGTTGCGCGCTCGCTGGCGGTGGCAGCGACGCTTCCGGAAAGGCTCTGCGCGTTGCCGCCGGCTCCAGCGCCCATTCCCTAGTGCGTCGCACACCTGCGTGCTAAACTAGCCCGGCAATCACCATCAATCTATGAGCGAATGAGGCTAAGGAATGCAAAGCAGCGCCATCCTCGAACGGTTCCAGACGGCGGCTAGCCGCTATCCCGATCGACCTGCAATCATAGGTACCGGGTATTCGATTTCATTCTCCGAGTTAGAACGGCGGGCAGCTAGCGTTGCCCACCGCATTGCGGATCGCGTACCCGGACCCACCGTGGCGCTGCTGTACTCGAATACACCGGAATTTGCCCCGTTATTTCTGGGGGCTGTCTGGGCAGGCAAGACGGTTGCAGTGTTACCGACCCTGGCGCCGCCGCAACTGTTGAAGGTAATGGCCATGGAGACCGGAGTCGATCTGGTCATCACCGGCGAGGAATTCGTGCCGCAGTTGTCGGCGGTCGGGATACCCTACTGGATTGGCGATGCTTCGGCGGAGTTTGAACCGGGCCAGGTTCCCATGCGTCCGAGACCGGACGGAGCGGCTGTGTTGCTCTACACCTCCGGAACGACGGGACGGCCCAAGGCGGTTGCTCTGAGCGAAGAGAACATGCTCGCCGACATGGACGGATGCAAGCAAGCCACAGGCTTTGACGATACCGCAGTAATGCTTGCAGTGTTGCCGCTCTTCCACGCCTACGGACTCACAATCTCCACCTTGCTGCCGCTGACAACGGGCGCTTCGGTGGTGGTGCCCGAGAAATTTATTCCGCGCCAGATTCTGCAGCTCATCGAAAAGCATCGCGTTACAACCCTGATTGCAGTGCCGGCCCAATACCGTGTGCTGACCAAGGAGCCAACGCTGGTCGACGCCAGCTCGCTCTGGCTGTGCATCGCTGGAGCTGAGCGCTTGCCGGAGCGAATAGCCCAGGAATTCCAGGAGCGCTTTGGGCACCGCCTTGTACAGGGTTACGGTACCACCGAACTGTCACCGGTAGTCGCATTCAGTCCGCCGGAAGACAATGCTTTCGGCTCGGTGGGAAGACCTCTGCCGAATATCACGGTCACCATTCGCGGAGATGACGACGAAATCCTGACGACCGGACAAATCGGCGAAGTCTGCGTCTCCGGCCCAACCGTCATGCTTGGCTACTTGGGCGATCCCGTGACGACCGCGCAGAAAATTCGTAACGGAGTTCTCCACACCAGCGATAAAGGGTATCTTGACGCGGATGGATTCCTCTTCCTCCTTGGGCGCGCCGACGACCTGGTAAAGGTTTCCGGCGAAAAGGTTTACCCCTCGGAGGTAGAGAACGCGCTGGAGACGATTGCGGGCGTGGACGAAGCCGCCGTGATCGCCTTACCCGATGAGAAGCACGGTGCGCGACTTCATGCTTTCGTGCAGCCTCATCCCGGCGCTGAACTCACCGATGTCGCCCTGCGTGCAGCCTTGCGCAACTTGCTGGAGAACTACAAGGTTCCGCGCAGCTACTCCTTCGTTTCGCAGATGCCGCGCACGCTTACAGGGAAGACCGACAAGCGCGCACTGGCTGGCGCTGCCGGATAACGCCATCGGGTACTCGAGCTCAAATGCAAAGCAGGCGCGGATTTTCTCCGCGCCCGCCTTGTGCGCATTGAACCGGCAACGTGGTTGCTGCGTATCAGCAAATAGAGGCTGACGGCGATGACTTTTTTCCTCTGGCTGATTGTGCTGTTCTTCTGCTGGCCGCTCGCGTTGCTGGCAATTCTCCTTTACCCCGTAGTCTGGTTGTTGCTCTTGCCATTTCGCATCGTCGGAATTGCCGTGGAGGGAGTGCTCGAACTGGTGAGGGCCGTGATTTTCCTGCCCGCGCGAGTGTTTGGTGGTGCGCAGCGCAGATACTAATACGTTCCCAAGACCGGCCTAATTCAGGCTCTGTCGCAGTGCGAGCGCCTGTCCGGTGTAGCTCTTCTTCACCTTGGCCACCTGCTCCGGAGTTCCTTGCGCGACGATTCGTCCGCCTTCTTCACCGCCCTCGGGGCCGAGGTCGATGATCCAGTCGGCGTTGCGAATCACGTCGAGATTGTGCTCGATGATGATGATGGAATTGCCGAGATCGGTGAGCCGGTGCAAGACCTCCAGCAGACGGCTAACATCCTCAAAGTGCAATCCTGTTGTCGGTTCGTCGAGGAGGTAGAGAGTACGTCCAGTCTGACGCTTGCTCAATTCGCGGGCCAGTTTAATGCGTTGTGCCTCGCCGCCGCTCAAGGTCACGGAAGATTGGCCAAGGTGAATGTATCCGAGTCCCACATCGACAAGCGTTTGCAGCTTCTGGCGTGCCTGCGGAAAGTTTTCCAGGATGGGCAGGGCTTCGCTGATTGGCATATCGAGCAGGTCGGCGATGTTGTATCCCTTGTAGTGTACGGCCAGTGTTTCGCGGTTGTAGCGTTTGCCGCCGCAGACCTCGCAGAGCACGTACACGTCGGGAAGAAAGTTCATCTCGATGCGGCGCTCGCCCTCACCCTGGCAGGCTTCGCAGCGTCCGCCTGAGACGTTGAACGAGAAGCGGCCCGCCTTGTAGCCTCGCTCGCGTGATTCCGGCAACATGGCGTACAACTCGCGAATCTGGGTAAAGACGCCGGTATAAGTTGCAGGATTTGAGCGCGGGGTGCGGCCAATCGGCGACTGGTCAATGCAGATCACTTTGTCGATCTCTTCGGCTCCGGTGATTGATTTGTGCGCGCCCGGCTCCTGCCGCGACTTATATATTTTCTGTGCCAGCGCCGCGTAGAGTATGTCATTTACAAGTGTCGATTTACCAGAGCCGGAGACGCCGGTCACCACGGTCATTACGCCGAGCGGAAAGCTCACGTCCACGTTCTTGAGGTTATTGGCGCGCGCGCCCAGCACGACGATGGAGTGACCGTTGACGGTGCGCCGCTCGTCGCGCACCGGAATCGCCTTGCGTCCCGAGATGTATTGCCCGGTCAGTGAATCGGCGACGCGCGCGATCTCCTCGGGAGTGCCTGCCGCAACTAACTCTCCGCCGAGTTTGCCCGCGCCCGGTCCGAGATCGATCACGTAGTCGGCTCGGCGGATGGTCTCTTCATCGTGCTCCACCACGAGCACGGTATTGCCTAGATCGCGCAGCGCTTCGAGCGACTGCAACAGTTTTTCGTTGTCGCGCGCATGAAGGCCAATCGAGGGCTCGTCAAGCACGTAGAGCACTCCACGCAGTTTGGAACCAATCTGCGTGGCGAGCCGGATGCGCTGGCCCTCGCCGCCGCTCAAAGTCGCCGCCGAGCGATCCAGCGAAAGGTATCCCAGCCCGACATGGTTCAGGAAGCCGAGCCGTTCGCGGATTTCTCCGACGATACGCCCGGCAATTTTCTCGTCACGACCGATCAGTTCAATGCCGGCTGCCGCATCCACAGCGCGCGAGATCGGCAGGGCCGTGAACTCGGAGATGCTCATGCCGTGTACCTTGACGGCGAGGCTCTCGGGGCGAAGTCTGCGTCCCTGGCACACCTGGCAAGGAGTGGCCGACATGTATTGCATCAGGTACTCGCGATAGGCCTCGGTGGTTACCTCTTCCAGCGTGCGTTTGTGGAAGCCGAGAATGCCCTTGAATCCTGAGCGTGTACGCTTTGAAGTGTCGCCGTAGAGCAGGAATTTCTGCTGCTCTTCGGGGAGTTGCTCGAAAGGCGTGGTCAGATCGATGTTCTTGTCTTCGGCGGCGCGCTTGACCATCGCCTGCAGAGAGGCCGAGCCCGCACCAGGGCCAAGTCCTCCGTCGAGCAGCGGCTTGGCCCAATCGACGATCACCTTGGCAGGATCGAAATCGAATCTGGAGCCAAGCCCATTGCACTCCGGACAAGCGCCGTACATGCTGTTAAAGCTGAACGAACGCGGCTCGAGCTGCGCAACATTGACGCCGCACTCAGGGCAGGCCATGCGCGATGAATACAGATGTTCGTCGCCGCCAACCACGCTGACTACGAGTAGCCCAGAGCCAAGCTTCATGGCAACTTCGACGGAGTTTGCCAGCCGCTTTTCGATTCCTTCCTTCACCAGCAGACGGTCCACCACCACCTCAATCGTGTGATTGCGCCGCTTGTCCAACTTGATTTCCTCATCAATCGATCGCAACTCGCCGTCGATCCGCGCGCGGGTAAATCCGTGGGCTGCCAACTTCTCCAATTCCTTAGTGAATTCACCCTTGCGTCCGCGAACAATCGGAGCCAACAGCATGACCCGTGGCTCGGCTCCAGGACCAGCGCCCTCGGCCAACTCCATCACGCGGGCAGTCACCTGCTCGACGGATTGACGTGTAATCTCCTTGCCACAATTTGGGCAATGGGGAATACCGATGGAGCTGTAAAGCAATCGCAAATAATCGTAAATCTCGGTAATGGTCCCGACCGTAGAACGGGGGCTGCGCGAGGTAGTCTTTTGCTCGATCGATATGGCAGGGCTAAGGCCGTCGATGGAGTCTACGTCGGGCCGCTCCATCTGATCGAGAAACTGGCGCGCGTAGGCGGACAGAGTCTCGACGTAACGGCGCTGTCCCTCGGCATAGATGGTGTCAAAGGCAAGAGACGACTTACCCGATCCACTCAGCCCGGTAATCACCGTCAAAGTGTTGCGCGGGATCTCAACGTCGATGTTCTTAAGGTTGTGCTGGCGCGCACCGTGTACCGTGATGTTGCGGATTCCCATGGGTTTGGTTCCAGGTGAACCACTCCGCTCCCGGTCGCCGCGTTTGGGTCAAGGCCGGTCGTAATTGGACGCGCCTCCACAGACGGGGTAGAAAGGACATGAAGATAGCTCAACTCAGTAATCTTATTTGCCAATAGCGGTCTGGGTCAATTCGTCGCATATTGGTTTGAGGAACCCTGGACGGTATGGCACTTCGGTGGCAACAAGGTTCAAGAAAGTTGCGAAATTCGGAAATTTTGGTGTTGCAAATCACAAGATTTACGAGTGCAACACAGATAACATGAAATTGGAACGAAATACTGATACTGATCTGAACTTTGAGTTCAGCATTAAACAATAAGGGTACAAAGTGATATCGCTTGTAATGTCGCTCGCATTGGTCGCCGTAATCATTCTTTCTCTTGCTGCCGGAGTTGGGCTCGGCTATGCCATTATTTTTGGAATTCTCGATCTATTCGATCGCAGCCGTCACATCATCAAAGCCGCTCCGGCACAGGTTCTCACCACGCCAGCGGGTAGCGACTAAAGACGGTTCCAGAGTTGCAGTGTCCTTAATTGAGCGGGGGTGTATTCAGGCGGTTATTCGGCGCATCCGCTAAGAATGACAACGTCGCATAAAGCTTCCGAACGGCTCCAAAGGCGCTGAACAAGTAATTCTCGCTTGATGCGCAATTCTGCGTAGGTCTTTTCTCCGAGGAACCACTAGCGGAGTTGATTGGCCGAAGCGCCTCCGGAACTTCTAAGAGATACTTGAACAGCGCGGGGACCCCTCATTTCGTTGGGACTTACACCCTCTTAAAGCTACAAATATTCGAAACACGCAAAACGAGCTACTGAGGCTGCTGTTTTTGCTGCTGTAGCTGCTGCAATTCCTTGAAGAGCTGATCTGGTGTCTTAGGTGTGTTTGCGTTCGGTTGTTGCGGCTGCGTCGGCGGCGTCTGATCGGCGTGGTTTTCCGTAGCTGGCGCTACCTCGTCAGGAGGCGTGCGTTCCGGTTGAATCGAGTCAACCGGCGGCTGGAAGGCTGGTTGTTGCGGTCGGCCCATTGTCTGGCCCGAGGGCGCCTGCGGGGTATCGGCAAGCAAGTTGGATTGCTGTGTCAGCAACACACGGGCTACAACTTCCTGCTTTCCAAGGGTTCCAAGGATCACATAATCGTAGGGAGTGCCGCGTAGCAGGGCGGCGATGACTTGCTCAGGAGTGCCGGGGCCGAGTTTTACCGCAACCCGCTCGGTTGGGGAGGCCCCTTCAATGGAGGCTCCTGTGGCGCGGTGAATGCCGCTCAGCACATCGCTCAAAGTGGAATTTGGCGCATCAATCGTGAGTTGGCCATTCTCCATGGTCACTTCAGGCTTCACTGGCGCGCTGTTCATCAGTGTTGCGGGTAATGGTGGCATGATCTGCGCTGGAAGCTGCTGAACCGGAGCTGCGGCTTGGTTTTGCTTCTTCAAAACCGCTTTCTTATGGGAGGGTGGCTTCTGTGCCGCAGGGGTCTGCGAGGCAGCTTGCCAGGCGCAGGCCAAAAGCGGCGTCATCACCAGCATGCTTGTTATCGCGATCATTCTCTTCATTGCAACTCCCGCCTTGCTGGGAAACTCACTCGCCCGATTCTAACCCGTTCTACGTTTTGGATGCACGCAGCGTTCTGTTCTCGCTTGCGAATCTGGCCGGTGCTCCGAGATCCCTGGAACGGCCCTCCGAAGGCGAACATCTGCGCCTTCGCACTGGGCATCCACCCCGCTTGGATGCGGGAAGCGGCAGGCAGAGATTCTGCGGTTCCGGGCAAAACTCCGGTGTCGCTGCCCGCCGCCAACGGACACGATGACGGAACCTCGCTGGCGATGGAAGACATTCACTTGCCAGCCCTATTCCTTGCCCTGACGGTGCCGGCAATTGTCCAGATTTTCATTGATATCCCTATTGACTTCCGGGGCGGTCAAGGTAAAAATACCCGCACCTACCGCTTCGGCGGAGCAATATCTTTATGCCTTCACTGCAACCTCAGCGTAATACCGAACAGTCAGTAAGCAGTCCCACGAACCAGAAGTGCCGCCACCCCCGCGTGCAGATAGTTGCTCGCGAAGAGGATTCCGAATTCGTTGAGTGCCTGGAATGCCGCGAGGTGTTCGAGAGCAGCGAATTCAAGGACATGGCCATCGAGGATTCCGCGTCCGAAGCTTGATTTGGCGGCAGCGGGAACGGTCTTGAAGCCGCGCCGTAGTGTGCAAATTTCCGGCAGAGGTTCGAGCAAAGGTGCTATCCGGCTATACGTAAGAGTATGATCGGAACTCACCTGCACTTCGTGCCCGGCGATATGCCCGTTCATTCATCCATTCCGAAGACTGCCCTGGTGGTGGATGATTCCATGCTGATACGCCATAGTGTCTGCCGCTTCCTTGAGGAGCGCGATTTTATCGTGGAATCAGCTACAAATGGTGTGGAGGCACTGCAAGTTCTGACGAACTTTGTGCCGGATATTATTATTACGGACTTGGCCATGCCGCGCATGGGAGGCGCTGAATTGGTCTCCCGGATAAGACAGCTCGCAGTGTTTGCGGATACTCCCATCCTGGTGCTGGCGGCCCGCCGGAGCGCTGGCGACTTGGCGGCTGACCTGCCCTCCGGGACTGCTGCCGTGATCTTCAAGGACATCGATATCGAGGCTCAGCTCAGCAGCGCCCTCGAATCCACTCTTCCCTCCTAGATCTCCCACTACGTTCCCTAGTATACCCAGCATATGGCTGTTGATGAAAGTCTGCCTGTTTCCACTTTTCCGCGGTTCTTTGTAACAAGTTCTCGACTTTTGTAACCTCGAACTTGAAAAACTGCACATTGGTGCTATTCTGCCGGGTTGCGGGAGCAACATCGTGGATCCAAACAGATCAGGCATTTCGAGGACGCTGCTGGACCCGCTATACGATTCGGCGACGCAACCGGAGGCGTGGGAAGTCTTCTTGCAGAAGGCTTCAGAAGTGTTGCGGGCCGATAAGGCTGCCATTATGATCCACGCCCCCGGGAATGAGTGGACGGCGATATGTGTCGATATTGGAGTTTCCGAGGAGACGCGCCGCGCGACCGAGGAGATGATGAAGTTCAGCCCGTGGATGGTGGAAATCCAGAAGTTTGTTGACACGGGCTGGCACAGCGGATCTCCCGAAGACGTTCTGCCGATGGAGGCGTTTCGCAGGTCGAAGTTCTACAACGAGTTTTTCCGCAAGCACAACATAGAATGGGCCGCGGCGGCGAATGTTTTTGGTCCTGGTGGCTCCATGGCGGGCTTCGTGGCGACACGCCCGAATACGCGGCCCCCCTTTAGTGCCGACGACAAGGAACTATTACGGCAACTGGTGCCGCACCTGGGAAGAGTCTTCAAAGTGCATCGCGTTGTCACCTCGCTGCGCGAGAGGAATGCTGCGGCGCAACACGCCCTGGACCTGATCGGAGCGGCTTGCATTACGTTGGACGGACGGGGATTGGTGCTATCCAGTAACCGGAGGGCCGAGGCGCTGCTTGCCGACGGAGGGACGCTCCGCGTAAGAGACCGCCGCATGATGGCAGCGCTTTCGGTGGAGCAAAAGGCGCTGGATGCCTGCGTGTTCCCTGCGTGCGCATGTGGGGCGGGAAAGAGCGTGGACCCCGGGCCGAGCGCGGTTGTGTTGCATTCCGGGAAGGGCTCCCCGGTGTACGTCTCGGTACTCCCGTATCACTCGAACTGGGCCTTGTTGGAAACCCGCCCCTCTGCGCTGGTGTTCATCACAACTCCGGAGGAGCAGGGACGCGGGGAACATCGGTTATGGCAAGCGATGTTTGAGCTGTCTCCGGCGGAATGCCGGGTGGCCGAGTTGATGAAGCGGGGGGTGGAGGTTGCGGAGATCTCGGAGACGATCAAAATCAAGGTGGACACGGTTCGCTATTACCAGAAGAGCATTTATCGAAAGACCGGTGTCCGAGGCCAAAGCCAGCTAATGCGATTGCTCACGAGGTTGCCTTCCGCGAGTCCATAAAATGTGAGTACCTCCCGTTTGGGAGGTATTTTTCCGGTCTAAGTAGCCCTATAGTCACGTCAGGACTTGCCCGATAGTTTGCCTCCGGGGGGAGGAGCACGAACTGGAAGGTATGATTCCTGATATTGAGATGGAGTCAGCCGTAACGGCTGGCTCCATTTTCTTGCGCGAAATGCCCAACTTTTCGAGATCAGCTCGGGGCGGTTCCATAAAAGCGCCCTCACCATGGATGCTGGCCGAAACGACGCTGAGACCGTTAGCGATATTTGAACGGTGCGTGGTTCCTCGCGTCTCTCGGAATGACACCCGGAGAGAAGCCCTAGACGCACTTGTGCGCTACCGCAATTGCAAGTTCGCCTCTGCTGAAATATCCAGTCCGGCAAAGTCCCTTGAAATCCATTTTGGGTAGGCTGCGGCAGCGATCATGGCGGCGTTATCCGTGGACATGATGCGCGAAGGGAAGTGAATCCGCACTCCGCTGCGCGGACCGCGCTGTTCAAATGAGTTTCGTAGCGCGCTGTTGGCAGCGACTCCGCCGGTAACCAGAAGCGTTTGCACTCCGTACTCTTCGCAGGCAGCCATTGTGCGATGCGTAAGATCGCCAACCACGGCGGCCTGGAAGCTGGCAACAAGGTCGAGAGTCTGGCGGTCGCAGAGACGCTTGAAATCCTCATCCGTCGGTGCGGGGATTTCAAGCAAAGCACGGCGGCGAACTTCAATTGCGCTGAACAACTCGTGGGTTTCCACGTAGCGCAGAACGGCTGTCTTAATTCCGCTATAGCTGAAGTCGAAGCGCTTGCGATTCTCCTCCATCCGCCCTGCGCGCTTGGATTCCTGCCGCGCCGAATGCTTGAGTTGGGCGAAGGTGAACTTTACGGCTTGCGGGTCGCCAAACTTCGAGATTCGGTCGATGATGGGGCCGCCGGGATAGCCGAGGCCCAGCAGTTTTGCCGTCTTGTCGAACGCTTCGCCTGCGGCATCGTCGCGGGTGTGTCCAATATTTTCGTAGTGCCACGAGTCGCCGATCTGCTCGGCCAAAAACAGGTGGGTATGTCCGCCGCTGACGACCAGGGCAAGCACGGGGAAATCAAGCACTCCATTGCCCTTTTGGCGTTGTTCCAGCAGCACGGCATGGATATGGCCTTCGATATGGTTCACGGCGATGAGCGGCTTTTGCAAGGCCCAGGCCAGCGACTTCGCAAAGCTGACGCCGGTCAGCAAGGCTCCGGCGAGTCCGGGACCGTTGGTAACGGCAATGGCGTCCACGTCCGCATACGTCAGGCCCGCCTTGGCAAGCGCGGCGCGGGTTACGGGAACGAGGTTGCGGAGATGTTCGCGGCTCGCCAGCTCCGGCACCACTCCGCCGTAAGCAGAGTGCGTGGCGATCTGCGAGGCGACCACGCTGGAGACTAGTTCTTCACCGCCGCGCACAATGGCCGCAGCCGTTTCGTCGCACGAGCTTTCAATTCCGAGAATCAACGTACTTTTGTCCACACTAAGAGAATACCGCCTACGATCTACAATGTCCTGTATGCACGGGCACGCCACACACTACACCGCCGCACTGCAGGCGATTCGCGTTCTCCGCAAACACGGGCACCAGGCCCTGCTGGTGGGCGGGTGCGTGCGCGACCTGCTGCTGAGACGCAATCCGACCGATTACGACGTTGCAACCTCGGCGACTCCCGACCAGGTGATGCGTATTTTTCCCGAGACCTACGCCGTCGGCGCGCAGTTCGGAGTGGTACTGGTTCCGGTCAAAGTCTTGGGCGAGGCAGAGGCGCACGGCCACATCGAGGTGGCGACCTTCCGCTCTGACGGCGCGTATCTCGACGGGCGGCATCCTGATTCAGTGCTCTATACCACCTCGGCGCAGCACGACGTTGAGCGACGGGATTTCACTATCAATGGATTGCTGCTCGATCCCTTCTCGGAGCATCCGAACACTCCGCACGGAGAAGTGCTGGACTACGTGGATGGACGCCGCGATCTGGAACTCGGGATTGTGCGGACCATTGGCCAGCCAGGGCAGCGCTTCGCGGAAGACAAGCTTCGGATGCTGCGCGCCGTGCGTTTTGCAGCGCGGTTCGAATACGCGATTGAGGCAGAGACGGCCGCGGCAATTCGCAATCTCGCGGCTCAGATTAACCAGGTATCGTGCGAGCGAATTCGCGATGAGCTTTCGAAGATGCTGACAGAGGGCCACGCGCGCAGAGCATTTCAGCTATTGGATGAAATCGAATTGCTGCGCGAGGCGCTGCCGGAAATCACGCGGATGAAAGGCGTTGAGCAGCCTCCCGAATATCATCCCGAAGGCGATGTGTTCGTGCATACGCTGCTGCTGCTGGGTGGACTGCCCGCCGGGTGTCCGCTGACCTTGGCCTGGGGTGCGCTGTTGCACGACGTTGGCAAGCCCGCGACGTTCCGGCGCGCGCCTGACCGCATCCGCTTTGACGGGCACGTGGAAATCGGCGTGCGCATCGCCGAAGACCTGCTCGCGAGGCTGCGCTTCAGCAATCGGGAGCGCGAGCAGATTCTTGCGCTGGTGGAAAATCACATGCGCTTTGCCGACGTGCGCAAGATGAAAGACTCCACTTTCAAGCGCTTTGTGCGGCTGGAGGATTTCGACGAACACTTGGCGCTACATCGGCTGGACTGCCTTGCGAGCCATGGAAAGCTCGATCTGCTCGACTACACGCGGGAGCGGCTGGCGGCAATCCCCGTTGGGGCCGTGCGTCCCAGACCTCTGATCAATGGACACGACCTGATCGCCGCTGGATACCGACCGGGGCCGCGCTTTGCCGAGATTCTGGCAGCGGTTGAAGATGCGCAGCTTGAGGGCACAATTGCGACTCGCGACGAGGCAATGGGATTTGCGGAGAGCAACTTCGCGGTAGCCGAGTAGCCGAGTATCGCTTATCGAGTTCCAAATCCTTCTGTATGCGGAACGTCAAAGTGGAGGGGCAATCTCCTCACCTCAAGGAAGAGTCTATGCGTTGTGGAATCAATCAGTTAGAGATGAGCTGTGAGATTCCGGAGTTGACAGATTGTTATCCCTCATTCGCCAAAGGCCGACGGATGCGGGCACTGCCCCCTACCCCCTGTATATACCCGTAAATATCTGACTCTAAAATGGTTAGATCGCGGATATGAGACACTTGCGATCCCTACCTTCAGGATAGCAAATTCACGGGGCAATTCCCTCGCTTTGGGGAGAACTCTATGTTGTGTGGAATCAGATGGTTGGAAGGAATCAGGAAAAATTTTCGCTTGACAGATTGCGAAGCGAGTAAGTACGGGTGCTGACGAAAGAGCGATTCCGAATCGATTTCTAAGATCTTGAGCATGGATATCTTCAAAAGGAAGCACCTGGAATGGTGCAACTTTGGGAGAACAATTAGCAGGGCGCAATGGTTGGAATGGAAGTGTGTACTGAGTGGATAACTGGCGTTGCATTCTTGGAATATTGGGGGAGGACCGACTAAAGGGTCAAGGTCAACAACATTGCCGGGATGGAGGGCACTGCTTCTCACCCTAACGCCGAAAAGGCACGGCGTGAAGGTGGGGGGAACCCGGCCAATAAAGCCAAATTACCTTCTCATCTCCTGTGCAACTTTTTGCGACATCTTCCTTCATCCGCTTGTAAGTCGTTGAAATCACATCGGCGTCATTATGGATACACAATTGCATTCCACTTTGTATCGAGATACGTTTTTCTGCGTCGAATTGGAGACTGCAATGAAACTGCTGAAGGTACTTACCGTTCTCTTGGTCGTCGGCTTATTCGCCGTGGGCGCTCAGGCTGATACGATTCCCACGATTTTGCCGACAAGCTCACAGGCCTATCCCGGTTACGGTCAGGGTTTCGCAATTGACGGCAGCCTCCTAACGGATTTTGCTTCAAACAGCCAGGGCACCAACACTCACCTGGATTTTGATTTTGGCGCGCCCGTGACATTCACTTCGATCACGTATACCAATCGCACCAGCAGCGGTGGCGCGAATGGCAGTCAGGTCATGGGAACTTACGATTTCGTCACAAGCTTTGAGTACATCTTTGCCACCGATCCCGGATTCACCAATGTGGTCGGGACCGTTCTCGGCACACTCGCGCTTCCTGCGTGTGCGGACCCGTCGACGCACCTAGGGTGCACGCTAGCCGACATTGCGCAATTCCAGTTGACCACCGCCGTGTCGGGCATCACCGCCCAGTACGTGGAGTGGCAGGTGTTGACGACTAACGGCGTGAATCCAGGCGCCGCTGAATTGTCGTTTTCCACCACCCCGGAACCCGGCAGCCTATTGCTGTTCGGCACTGGTATAGTCGGTGTTATGGGCGCAATTCGACGAAAGTTCATAGCCTAGGCGGAACCAAAGTTATATCTATAACTCCATTTGGGTGAGCAGAGTTTGAGTCCGCGATCTCCGCGGACGACGAAACATGGCGAAGCCCTATCTCGTTTGATCTTGTGTTGTTACTGGTCAGGCACTAGCCGCGAGCTGCTTCGACGGACTGCTTAAGGACTCACCAAATGCGTGGTTGTACCGCCATCGCACTACCCCACCCAGGCCAAAAGAGGGCTTGAATCGGCCACTTGTCGGCAGGAAGCTCTATCCCTCGAATGGCCAACTGTGGGTTAACAATTTGGTCAATCGAGGGACAAGCGCAACCAGACTTGTTAGTGCTTATTGGCACGGTTGCTGCGATCTCAGTTACTTTTTCCAGTCGCGATGATCGCCGTCCGGGTGATTTTTGTCATGGTGGTTGCCATCCCGGTGGGCTCGGTCAGACTTCCAGTTGTTGTGTCCACCGTATGCGTGGTCATAGTGCCGGTATCCGCGAGCGTCCCGTTGATAGCGGTAGCCATCTTCGTAGTAGTAGCCGTCATGGTAGCCACTTGTGAACACTATCGACGGTCCTCCGAGTTGGACTCCGACGGCTACCTGGGCCTCCGCTTGGGGCGGTAATGCCAAGCCGGCGGCAATCACCAGACCGAATCCTGCAAGTACCATTTTCTTCAACATTCCTTGAACCTCCGTTACTACTGTTTGCTAGTCATTCACAGGCGATATTCGTACTCCGTGAGTAATCGATGCTATCAATCCCAGACAAACGTGTATGGTCAAACAAGCTCATACACGCGCCTTGCAAAAGCTTATTTTGATTGGTCGCCGCAATGTTCCATTGGTTGCATCGCGGCGCTTGACCTCAGCCAGGATTTCTACGGCTGTGGCTCTCCGTTATAATCGACCGATGGAGCGCGTTTCCAATACATTGCAGCGCATTATGGTGCAAGCGTTGCAGCGTTTGCCTCCGGAGCAACTGCCGGAAGCCGCATGGAATTTTGCGGCGGGAAACGCAGTGGCAGGAAAAACGCGCGTGCTTAATTGCGAGAAGCAGACGCTCGCGGTTGAAGTTCCTGACGCCACTTGGCGCGCGCAACTGGTCGCGATGGCTCCGCAGTTTCTGGCGCGGCTCAACCAGTTCCTCCGGATTGAGCGCATCGAATTCAAACTTGCGAACCCGCAAGATGAGCAGCGCTGGCTTTCCCACTCAAGACGGAAGAAGGCTTGAATGGGCTACACGATTTCATTCGTTGCACGAAAAAGGAAGACATGAAGGTCACTGAACAAGACGTAGCGTACGTTGCCGACCTGGCCAATCTCGAACTTACGCCGGACGAGAGCACGCGCATGGTCGCCGATCTGAACTCCATTCTGGGGCACATCGACAAACTGAATGAACTGGATACGAGCAACGTGGAGCCTCTCGCTGAAGTGCTTTCGGCATTTGCCTCGACCGAGCGCAAGGGTAGCGAGAAATTTGCCTATGCGCAGCGCGCCGACGAAGTGAAACCGGGACTGAGCCGCGAGGTTGCGCTCGGCAATGCACCGGACACGGATGGAAGTTGCTTCCGGGTTCCCAAGGTTATTGAGCGCTAGGCAGGTTGGACGAAGCCCCAGGGAGAAAGATCGATGAATATCAATACACTGACAATTGACGCAGCCCGCTCGCTGGTCGAGAGCCGCGAGATTTCCGCGCACGCGCTGGCCGAGGCGCACTATGCACAGATTGCGGCGCGCGATGGAGCAATCGGCTCCTTCCTGACGTTGACCAAAGAACGCGCGCTGGCGAAGGCGGACCAGATTGACCGGCTGGCGGAAAGAGGCGATCCGTTGCCGCCGTTGGCGGGCGTTCCGGTGGGTGTCAAAGATGTGCTGATGACGCGCGGCGAGCGCACCACGGCAGGTTCGCGCTTCCTCGATAAGTTTATTGCTCCTTACGATGCAACGTCGGTTGAAAAGCTGGAAGCGGCTGGAGCGGTCGTGCTGGGCAAGATGAACTGCGATGAATTCGCCATGGGATCGTCGAACGAGAATTCGGCATTTTATCCGGTGCATAATCCGCGCGACATAACGCGCGTACCGGGAGGCTCTTCCGGTGGCTCCGCAGCGGCGGTTGCTGCTGGCTTTGCCGTGGCCACGCTGGGGTCGGATACGGGCGGCTCGATCCGCCAACCTGCGGCCTTCTGCGGCGTGGTGGGACTGCTCCCAACCTACGGACGCGTTTCACGCTACGGGCTGATTGCCTTTGCCAGCTCGCTGGATCACGTGGGACCGCTGGCGCGTTCGGTGAAGGATTCGGCGACCCTGCTGGAAGTAATCGCCGGACGCGATCCGCACGATTCAACTTCGGCAGCCGTGCCGGTGGGCAAATACTCCGAGGAGTGTGGACGTGATGTGAAGGGTCTGCGCATCGGTATTCCCAAGGAATATTTCGGCGAAGGGCTGAACCCAGAAATTCGAGAAGCGATTGAGCGGCGCATCGATGGGCTACGCAAGGCGGGATGCGAGATCGTCAGTGTTTCATTGCCGCATACTGAATATGCGGTTCCGGTGTACTACATTGTCGCAACCGCAGAGGCTTCGGCGAACCTGGCGCGCTTTGATGGCGTGCGTTATACGACGCGCTCGCCACAGACAAAGACGCTGGCAGACATGTATCGGAGAAGCCGCGACGAAGGATTTGGCGCAGAGGTGAAGCGCCGGATCATGCTGGGCACCTACGCGCTGAGCGCTGGCTATTATGACGCGTATTACCTGAAAGCGCAGCAGGTTCGGACGCTGCTTACGCGCGACTTTCAGGATGCATTTACAAGTGTCGATGCAATCGTGACCCCGGTTACTCCTACGGTTGCGTTCAAGCTTGGGGAAAAGACGGATGACCCGGTGGCGATGTATCTGAACGACATTTATACGGTCACGGCAAACCTGGTCGGAGTACCCGGCATCTCGCTGCCATGCGGGAACAATAGCGAAGGACTGCCCATTGGGATTCAGATACTCGGCAAGCACTTTGATGAAGCCACGGTGATTCGGCTGGGGCACGCCGTAGAGCAAGAGCAGCAGTAACCCTGCGTTGGAACGCAAATAGATCCCGGCAGAACCCACGGCGGATTCTGCCGGGATCTGAACTCAATCGGCGGCGCTTGCCTCCATCGGTTGCTTGCTGCGCATAGTCAGCACCACTCCAAAGGTAATCAGCGCAATGGCGATGATTGACATGCGGGCAAACCTTTCGCCCGACCAGAGCACGCCCATGGTCACGGCCACTACGGGTACCAGCGAAACGATCTGACCTGCGCGGGACACCGGTAACACGCTCAATGCCTTACTCCAGGCCCAGTAGCAGTAGGCCGTTCCCAGGAAGCAGTTATAGGCGATGATGGCCACCAGTGGAATGCTCCAGGTAATCGTCCTATGCTGCGGGAAGGCGATGGCTACGGCGATCATGGCCACGGTGCTCCAGAGCACCTGCCAGAAGACCTGGGTCCAGAACGGACTGCGCCATTTGTAGCGGCGATAGAAGCAGGCGCCCAGCGCCCAACTGAAGCCGGATGCCAGGGCGAAGAAATTGCCCAGAATGACCCGATGATCGTGCCAGTTGATCAGTCGTGGATTCAGGAACATGATCATGCCCGCAAATCCGATTACTCCTCCGGCAATTGCCTGGAAGCGGACCCGTTCGCGGACGATCAGCCAGCCGAGGCCGATGGCCCATAGCTGCATTGTGTAAATAAGGACAGCGGTGCGTCCGGGGCCGACGAACTGCAGGGCAAAGGTGCCGAAGCCGAGCATTCCTCCTACCTGGAGGGTCCCGACCAGAGCCAGCCGCCGCCGTTCTCCGGCTACCGGCAGCAAGGGTTCCTTTACCAGATAGACAATTCCCACCAGCACAAAGACGGAGATGACGAAGCGAAAAGTAGTGAAGGCAATGGCAGAGATGTCGCCCAGAATAGTCTTTGTTAGAGGCCAATTCGAGGCCCAGATAAATATAAGCACGGCGAGCTGAAGATAGACGGCATTGTTTGTGCCGCGCTCTGGGGTGGATTTCAAGGTCATATCCTAGTGTATACAAGATCAGTGCGCACGGCTTAGTGCGCGGCGCTGATCGCTCCTTTCCTGGTGACGACTTTGCGGAGAAGAAAAACGATTGGGATGCAGAGGAAGCAGACGGCGGCGAGATACTGGAAATCATCGACGTAGGCGCGGAGACGGGCTTGCTGGGAGAGCAATCTGTCGATGATCTGGTAGGCCTGCATGGGAGAGCCCCCAACGCGCGCGGTGAGGGCGGTAGCTCCGCTCAGCATCTGCTGGAACGCTGTACTGGCGGCGTTAATGTGGCCAGACATTTCGACCCGATGGACTTGCTCGTGGCGGGCAACGATTGTGTTCACAATGGAGATTCCAATGGAACCTCCGATATTACGCAGGAGATTGAAGAGGCCTGCGGCGTTACCGATTTCCTCGTTCGGTAGCCCAGCCATGCTGGTGGAGGCCAGCGGGACAAAGACCATGCTGGCTCCGAAGCCGCTGATGACGATAGGCCAGAGAAAGCTCCACTGTGAGATCTGGAGATCGACGCGGGCGAAGCGGAGGCCGCAGACGCCAAAAATTGCGAAGCCCAGGGCAAGCAGGTAACGGTTATCGATGCGGCTGCTGATAAGTCCGATGATAGGCATGGCGACGAGTGAGCCCAGCCCACGCGGACTGACCGCCATTCCGGCATCGAGCGCGTTATAGCCGAGCAACTCCTGGTAGAGCAGCGGGAGCAAGGTGATCATTCCGTAGATGACTCCGCCGAAGAGTCCTATGAGCACACAGCCAAGCGTGAAATTGCGGTTAAGGAAGACGCGCAGTTTCACCAATGGGTTGCGCTGGCGCAACTCCCAGACAAGGAAGCTGACAAAGCAGACGACGAGGATGGTAACCGCCCAGCGAATCCAGGTTGCCCCGAACCAGTCGTCCTCTTGGCCTTTGTCGAGCACGATTTGCAGCGCCGCCAGCCAGATAGCCAACAGGCCGAAGCCGATCGTGTCAAAGCGGCCGGGCTTGGCGTCGCGAATGTAGATGGGGTCATGCACATAGCGCATGATCATGAAAATGGCGAAGATCCCGACTGGAATGTTGATGTAGAAGGCCCAGCGCCAGGAATAGGCTTCGGTCAGCCATCCGCCCACGGTTGGGCCGAGCACAGGTGCAACCACCACTCCGAGTCCAAACAAGGCCATAGCCTGTCCGCGTTTGTGCGGCGGGAAACTTTCGAGAAGAATGGCCTGCGATAGCGGCTGCAGCGCTCCTCCTCCAGCACCCTGGACGGCGCGCGCAATCAGGATCATGGCAAGACTATCGGCGGCTCCGCAGGCAAACGAAGAAACCGTGAAGATCACGATGCAAGTCAGCAAAAAGCGCTTGCGCCCAAAGCGTTGCGAGAACCAGGAACTGGTAGGAAGAATAATGGCGTTGGCAACCAGGTAGCTGGTCAGTACCCAGGTAGCTTCATCGTTGGTAGCGGAGACCGAACCAGCGATGTAGGGGAGGGCCACGGAGGCAATCGAGGTGTCCAGCACCTCCATGAAGGTGGCCAGCATGACCGAGATGGCGACCAACCAGGGATTGGAAACCGTGGGAACTGCGGAGGCATCACTCATCTATTCAAGTACTCTCTGCTGCGTCTATGAATTTTGCTGCTGCCGCAGGGTTGGCATTAGTTGATTCGATTCGAAAATTATATCAATTGATTCAATTAGATCATATCAGCCGACTCATTTTTCCGGAACACTGACCGATCTACTTGGAGTGGCATCCACAGGCTTGATGTTGGTAAGGCCACCGCCGACGAGGCGTAGCCGGGGCTCGTTCGCGATGGTATCAAGCAGGGTATGGGTCATGCGGTCATCGATTTGTGCAGCTTGGGAGAGGACGATGGGGTAAAGGACCATGATTTCGAGACCCGTCTCCTGCAGGCGAAGTCGGGTTTGCGGCTCGGCTTTGGCGATATGAATAGCGAAGGATCTTTCAAGCACGAGGTGCTGTTGATCGAGTTCGGGCTTATAAGTGTCATAAACCCTGGCAACGGCAGCGGAGATGCACTGCTGGGCGAGAGCGTAATCGACATCGGCAGCGAGGGTGAGCGAGATGCGGCGCCAGGCAAAGTTGGAGCCGGGAAGCTGCTTGAAGAAGTTTGACGAGGGTTGGAAGACCACGGAGTTGGAGAAAACGACGATGCGTCCCGTGGGACGGGCTTCTCCGCCCGAGGTATCCAACTCTACGAGTTGCATCCGGACCAATCCAATATTCACCACGTCCCCGGTTACCTCGCCGATCTGAATCCGGTCACCGACACGGATTCCATAGCGTCCGATCAGGAAGAAATAGGCGGCCACGCTGAGAATCACGTTCTGCAGGGCGAAGGCAATGCCCGCAGTCAGGAGTCCGGCAAAGGTAGCCAAGGAGCCCAGCTCGGTGGAGAGTGCGAATACCAGAATGAGGACGATCACGACCGTTACCACGATGCGGCGTATCAGGAGAAACTGATTGCGGCGGCGCGGCTCGCGGATGTAGCGGAAGATCGCACGGCGCCAGAAGTTAGCGGCGATGCCAACCAGGATAATTGCCAGCACGAGAAATCCGACACGGAATAGCAAGGAGCGTGCCTTGGCCGAGAAGTCGCGTTCCGTTTCGCCCTGCCAGCCGGCCAGATTATTCGAGATTGAGTCAAGTATGAGATTGGCCTTGGCGAGCGGAATCAAGATCACTGAGAGGCGTTTGAAATCGGCAGTGAGCGCGTCGATCTGCTTTCTTCGGTCGGCCAGCACGGCAGGGTCGTTCGACTGTGGCTGGGCGGAGAGATCGTCGCCGCGCCGATCAACAGCTCTTACCTGCTTTGAAAGCGGAGCGCGAACACGGTTCAGCGCCGCGCGTAGCTGGGCCGTGGCCGCGAGAGCATCGCGCTGGGCGCGCAGTTTGTTGGAGAGGGAAATCACATCGCTCGCTAGCGAGGCGATACTGTTGCTGGGCTGTTTGGCGGGCACGGGCGAAGCCGCAGGCGAAGCGTTCAGCGGAAGTGGACTGAAAAGTGAAATGTCGGTGGGAGAAGCGCTTGAGGAAGCGCCGGTCGCGCCTTCAGAGGGGGCGGTGCTTCCCCCGGGGTTGCTGGAGGAAGCGTCGGCAGGGTTCGCGATCAGGGAGTTTTCCCTGCGATTGGTTTCGGAGTGGATCTGGTGAATGCCGTGTTCCACATTGCGCGCGATCCGGGCTTCGGGGATGTTCCGCTCAAGGTCGTTGATCTTTCCAAGCAATCCGGCTTCCGCGCCGGCCGTAGCGAAGGCGCTCATGTTCTGCAAGGCTTCCAGACGAGCCTGGGCGAGATCGAGTTCGCTCTTCTGTTCCGCGATCTGGTCGTCCGTGACCTTAATTTTTTTCCCAGTGGAGTTAGCGGCCTGCGTCTGAAGAGTATCGAGGTCGGCAGCGGCCTGCTTCACTTTGTCCTGCGCGCTGGCAACAAGCTGCGAAAGTCTGTTCTCGGTTGACGGGGCGGAATTCTGGGGATGATCGAGCCGGATCTGCTGGGCCTGCGCGCGTGCGGAGTCAAAAATGAGCGAAATCACCTGAACGCTGTAACTGTGGTCGTAGCTGGCGTAGATCGAGTCTGAAGGACTCGTGGAGAGCTGGCTAGGAAGCTGAACTCGGCGATACCAATCGATGGACTGATTCAGAAACTCGATCAGCGCATTGCCCGAATCCTCTGGCTGTGCCTGGGCGAGGCAGCCGCAGAGCGAAGCGGTGAAAAGCAGGGCGTAGATGGCGATCCGTCGAATAGACATGTGTGAATGAGCGACCTTGCATACAGAGTGGGCCAGTTGGGACCTGCGGCGAATCGATTCCCCGGTGGGCTCGGAGCTTCGATAAATCAGGCTATCACGCCGATTATGAGCAATGCCAACACCCTTGGTCAGACTTCGTCGGTCAGACAAAGGCTCCACGTCCGGTTGAGGCCGGGGCCAGTTTTGTGCGTTCTGCACCCAAAGTAGATGTTCTAGCGGTACTCAAAGACAGCCGAACAACCGTCTGCGACCCAGAGGCGGCCACGTTCTATGCCCCAATTACGGCCAAGCTCGCAGGGGCGGCGGCCGAACTCACGCGTCGGGCAACCTTGGTGGACGGCGTAGAAGTTATCGCACCAGTGCACTCCGTCACCAGGACGAGCGGCGCAGGTGCTGCCTCTTTCGCCTGCGTGCCAAGGGGGCGTCGCTATTCGCCACCACCGCGCGGCGGCGAGGAAAGTAGACAGCAGGACGCATTGCGTAGTTACATAGTGAGCGACGGCTAACGAGACTTGGCGACACAGTAGGTTACTTGGCGAGACCTGTCAGGCGAGGCTGGAACGTGCTGCGAACGATTCGAGAAGATATTCAGTCCGTATTAGATCGCGATCCGGCGGCGGCCAATAAGTTGGCCGTGCTGCTCTACCCGGGCCTACATGCGGTGTGGATCCACCACCTGAACCACTGGCTGTGGATACGAGGCTGGCGATTCCTGGCTCGCTATCTCTCGCAGGTTGCACGCTTCTGGACGGGCATCGAGATCCATCCAGGAGCAACCATTGGTCGCAGATTGTTCATTGATCATGGCATGGGAGTCGTGATCGGCGAGACGTCTGTCGTGGGCGATGACGTGACGCTCTACCACGGCGTGACGCTTGGCGGCACCAGCCTGGAAAAAAAGAAACGTCACCCTACCCTCGGGAACGCCGTTGTCATCGGCAACACGTCGAGCGTGCTGGGCGACATCGTAGTGGGGGATAACTCGCGGGTGGGCGCCGGTTCGGTGGTGCTGCGCGACGTGCCGCCGAACTCCACCGTAGTGGGCGTTCCGGCGCACATCATTTATCGGGACGGCAAGCGGGTTCTCATCACCGATCCGCACGAGATCAAAGATCCGCTCAGCGATGCGCTCATTGCGCTGTCCAAGGACGTGAGCGAGTTGCGCGTGCGTCTGGATGGGCTCGCGCATCTTACGGTCGTGGAACCGGCGGACGAAGCGATGTCCGGCTTGGCCAACGAGGAAAAAGAGTGCCGGGATTATCGCAGCGAATTCGACAAGAGCGGGTTTGCCGATTACGGTGCGGGTATTTAACAGGACGTAACAGTCACGTTGACGTTGCGCGGAAACGTCACACACGATAGCATCTAAGAGTCTTGCGCACATCCCAGTGCAGTGAGGCGCGGTCGCCAAGCGGTAAGGCAGGGGTCTGCAAAACCCCCATCGGCGGTTCAATTCCGCCCCGCGCCTCCAATTTTTTCCCGCCCCAAATTACACATACATTTCCAGCAGGCTGCCCCGGCTCGCCAAGCATAGGGATAGCCTTCTACTTTTGCTCTGCTAACGCTTGCCTCCCCGCCGCCGATTCATGCATTATTAACATCAGTTACAGACTACGGTTTCAACATCCCCGCGGGTGGGGCCAGTACTTGGTATGTGCATCCGCTGGAGCCGGAGAATAGCGCTTTCAACATCCCCGCTCCCGTGTCGTCCCTGGATGGCAGCGAGAGCTGAAGGCAGATATAACAATGGCTACTGCAGTTAGTACGAGCTCTACGTGCTCCTTGGACAATTATCTTGTCCTGCCGGATCGTTCGTGCGATGTTCGCATTCGCACAGCTCGCGAGATTCTCGGGGAGCAATGTGTCGTACTGGGGCACCACTATCAGCGCGACGAAGTAATTCAATTTTCCGACTATCAGGGCGATAGCTGGCGGCTCTCCGAACTGGCATCGCAGGCCAAAGGGCGCTATATCGTCTTTTGCGGCGTACACTTCATGGCTGAGTCTGCAGATATTCTGGCACGTCCCGACCAGGCAGTGATTCTGCCGGACCTGAACGCCGGCTGCTCCATGGCTGATATGGCCGAGATATCGCAGGTCGAAGCCGCCTGGGAACAATTTGTACGCCTTGGCGCGACCACCGAGCACGGAAGCGGTATTACTCCGCTGACATACATGAATTCGGCTGCGGCAATCAAGGCATTCGTGGGCGAGCGCGGCGGAGCGGTATGTACCAGCAGCAACGCGCGTGCGGCCATGGAATGGGCCTTCGCTCGCAACGAGAAAATCTTCTTCCTTCCCGATCAGCATCTTGGACGCAACACCGGCTATGACATGAACGTTCCCCTCGACCAGATGGTGGTGTGGGATCCATACCAGTTGCAGGGCGGCCTGCAGGCGGAACAACTGCGCAAGGCGAAAGTGATTCTATGGAAGGGACATTGCTCGGTACATCAGCGCTTTCTGCCTGAGCATGTGGATCGCATTCGCGAGCGCCATCCCGGAATCCGGGTTATCGTGCATCCTGAGTGCCGCTGGGAGGTTTGCCAGAAAGCCGACGACACCGGTTCGACCGACAAATTGCGCCGCCTGGTAGCCGAGGCTCCCGCAGGCGCGAAGTTTGCCATCGGAACCGAAATTCATCTGGTCAATCGCCTCACTAAACAGCATCCCGACAAGACGGTGATGAGCCTGAACGATTCCGGCTGCCTATGCACCACGATGTATCGCATTTCACCGCAACACCTGGCGTGGTCGCTGGAAAATCTGGTTGGCGGCAACGTAGTCAATCAGATCAAGGTGCGCCCAGGTGTGAAGCATTGGGCCAAGGTCGCGCTGGACCGGATGCTGCAGATTAAGGGTTAGATCGGTTGCCGTCCGGCTCGGCATCGGTGGGGCGGATGGTAATCGGGTAGAATAGAAGGATACGAAGCTACGTCATACGAAGCCCGTATACGAAGCCACATTATGCGGACATTTACATTGCGTGAAGCGCAATCCATGCTGCCGATTCTGGAAAGCTTATTGCGCAGATCGATCGAGTCAAAATCATTGATCGAGGAAATCGATCGGGAATTCAATGAGTTGACCGAGCGCATCTTCCTCAACGGAGGAACGCTGGTGAATGTGCGCTCCTACGCGGCTCGAAAAGCTCAACGCGAGAAAGCGATTCAGAGCGCCAAGGATACCCTCTCGGAAATCAACGCCATCGGCGTGCAGGTGAAGGATCTCGACATCGGCCTGCTCGACTTCCCTTGCAGGGTGGAGGGTGAGATCGTGCTGCTCTGCTGGAAAATGGGCGAACCAACCATCTCACACTGGCATGGCACCGAAGAGGGCTACGCTGGGCGCCGTCCGATTGACCGGCAGATGGGCGAGGAATAGGAAAGAATTCAAGGTTTCGCAAGGTTGCAACGTTAAGGCAAAACTCAAGGGTGCCAGCATCGGCACCCTTTTGTAATTCCAGCAAGATAATTTGGTAGCTGGTTCTAGCCTGGAAACCTCTTCCTACCGGCTCTCCTTCATCGCCTCGTCGAACTTCGCAAGGAAGCGGTCTACTCCTTCTTCCGTAGCGAGCGGTCCCATGATGCCGATGCGGAAGATCTTCCCAGCCAGCGGGCCGAAGCCTCCAGCGATTTCGATTCCATGTTTCTCCAGGAGGTAGGAACGTACTTTGGCTTCGTTCACGCCTTCCGGAACGCGGGGCGTGTTGAGATTCCAGATGCGGTTTTCAGGAGCGACGTGCATGGTGAGTCCGAGCCGCTCGACTCCAGCGACGAAACGTTGATGCGCTCTCTGGTGGCGTTGCTGGCGGAGCGCAAGTCCCTCTTCTTCAATGATTGCCAATGCCTCGTGCAGGGCATAGAAGAGAGTCGCGGAAGCCGTGTGATGATAGCGGTGCGAGACCGTCAGGTAATCCGAGACTAAGTTAAGGTCGAAGTACCAGCTCCGGCACGGCTGTTTGCGTTGACGCAGGCGCTCCTGGGCGCGCGGCGAAATTGTGATTGGGCTCAACCCTGGAGGCGCGCTGAGTCCCTTCTGCGAGCAGCTATAGGCGACATCGATGCCGTTGGCGTCAACGTCTACCGGCATTGCGCCCAGTGAGGTAACGCAGTCGCCGATTACGATCGCGTCGACCTCATGAGCGGCGGCGCAAAGCGCTTTGCTTTGCTGAAAAGCGCCGGTCGAAGTTTCCGCCTGAACGAAGGCCACTACCTGTGGACGTTCGCGCCGGATAAAGTCGGCGGCTTCGTCGTCAGAGAATACTTCGCCCCATGGTTTTTCCAGCCGGACGATTTCTGCGCCATGCCGCTTGGCCATCTCGCAGATGCGTTCTCCGAAAAATCCATTGACGAGGAGAGCCAGTTTGGTACCCGGCTCGATGAAGTTCGATACGGCGGTTTCCATTCCGCCGGAACCGGTGGCAGAAATAGGAAACGTCAGATCGTTCTGGGTTCCAAACACCGTGCGAAGGCCCTTCTGCACGCCTTGCGACACCTGGAAGAAATACGGATCGAGATGGCCGACGATCGGTTGTGCCATCGCCTGGTAAATGCGCGGATACACTTGGCTGGGGCCTGGTCCGTAGAGCAGGCGCTTCGGTGGATGAATGGAACTCCTCACTCCGCTAACTATTGATTCAGTAATTGTGCTCATGATAGCTCCCTATAAGTGGAATGCTACGCCGCCGGAAGTGGATTCGGAAGCATTAGGATCCAAATTGGCTTCGAAAGTCGGTAAATTGTTGCCTTAGAGCCTCAAATTCGGCGCGAAGTAGCGCCATTTCGGATTCAAGGGCCATGATTCGTTCCTCGCGGGACGCCGGCGAGGCGACGGGCACGCTCCCGGAGTTGTCGTTCAGTTCGGATTCATGGCCACCAAACAGGTCCACATAGCGCGCCTCTTTGGTTCCAGGTTGCCTTGGCAGGAGTTTCACCAACGGCGGGTCGTGCTCGATGAGTTTCTGCAAGACCAGTTGTACTTCGTCGAGGTCTTCCAGGCGATGCATGCGTTCACTGCGTCCACGCAATTCGCCCGGGGTCTGGGCCCCGCGCAACAGCAGGGTACAGAGCAGAGCGCTCTCGCGCCGGCCAAGGTTCAGAACTTCGCCGATGCGGTGTTCGAAGCGCGCAACGCGTCCCTCTGCGCGCGCCAGCCCCGCCAACCCCTTTTCTTCCAGGGATCGCAATGCCGAACGCACCGAGGCTTCGCCGAGTTCCATCACCGGATCGCGATTCGACTTCTGGTTACAGGCGGCCAGCAACGCGTTCAGAGTCAGTGGGTAGTACTCTGGAGTCGTAATATCCTTTTCCAGCAGCGCGCCCAATATACGCGTCTCTACGGCGTCCAGATCAAGCTCCAAGTCCTTTCACCTCAGCCACTGTATTCTGCAACCGCTTCCCCGTCCGGGGCAAGCCTTTTAGCGGAAAAGGACATGGTTCAACGCGCACAAAACCAGGCATATCAGCGTGCCGGGAGCAGGCTCCGATTACCGGCCAGAGGCAAAAAAGCAGTAAGTAGAGTAGAATCTCACAATCCGAGATAGGAAAATTTACCCGTATTGTTGCTTAACGGACGGGTGAATTGTGGTCTGCCCGATTTATGATTGATTAGGATTGATTCTTGAAAACATGGGCGAGGCGTTCTTTCCGCCCTGGGAGCTTGCATGAAGCGCTTGATCGGCTATACAGCCGCAGTTTGCCTCTTGGCACTAATGGTCGGATGCGGTGGAGTTACAAGCACCGGAACGCTGGCATACGTTAGCAATTCTACCGGTACGGGTTTCACCGTCTTCAACGTGAATACGGACGCGACCCTGACCAAAGCCAGTATTTCGCCACAGAGTGCTCCTACTCCAGCCGGCGATGGACCGAAGGTGCTCAGGTTTGCAGCCAACGGAAAATGGGCCTACTACCTGGACAATAGCGGCACAACGCTCTACGGCTACGTCCGGGCCGGCAATGGCGATCTCACCACGCAGATCGGCACCTACCCGCTAAGCGGCAACGCAAGTGCGCTGGTGATCTCTCCCAATAACACATTCCTTTACGTGGCGCTTAAGGACTCGCAAAGGCTTGCAACGTATTCGCTTGACGCGGCCACCGGCATTCCGACGCAAGTGGGCAGCTCCGCTCAGATTGGCTACGCGATCACGCAGTTGGTGATGGCCCCCTCGGGGAGTCTCCTGTATGCACTTTCGCCAAGCCAGCAGGCCGTATTGAGCTTTACGTTGAACTCTTCATCGGGTGTTCCGACGCTGGCATACAACCAGACCGTAGGCACGGTTCCCGACTATATGATCCTGTCCGCAAACGGATCGTACCTGTACGTGTTGGATAGCCAATCCACCCTACCCATCACTGTTTCGGCAACTCCCTCTTGCGGTAAGGCCGTCCCTACCGTATTGCAGACGCCCAATATCTTTGGCTTCACCACGTCGAGCACGGGTCTTCTTACCCAGATGGCGAACTCGCCGTTCAACGAAAATCCGGACGCCGTGACTGGTTGTTATCCCTCGGTTCCGTTTGCAGGCGCCACCTCCAATGACACGCGGTATCTCTTCGTGGCCAATCAAGGTACGCACAATATTTCGACCTTCAAGATCAATTCGTCCACGAATGCGGGCCAATTGACCGAGGTTCTCAATTCCACGAGCATTGTCAATGGCGTATCGGTCACCGTTGGGTCCCCGTTCGATTGCGGCGCCGGTTGTACAACTCCGTCGTTCGTTACCGTGACAGGCCAGAACAATGGCTTGTACGTGCTGGATACCGCTGCAAACAAGATCTTCCAATACAAGATCGATCAAAATAACGGGACGCTAAGGCAGCAGAATCCAGCCTATGTTGGCGCTGAAGGTTCTCCGACCTGGATCACGCTCCGATAGGTGCGGTACATGAATCGGTGGTTAACTCTAATTCTTATAGGGCTTGCCGGAATACTGGCAAGCTGCGGCTCTTCGGTCAGCAGCAGCACGCAGCCCGGCACTCACGACGAATACACGGTCGCGGTGACGCCTGCCCAATTTACTTTGAATTCCGGCGACTGGTCCACGATTTCAGCCATCGCCGAAGTTTCAAATCAGAACAGCACGCCGAAGGCGATTTCGCCGCAACCAACGATTAAATTCACGTCGTCGGACCCGCGGGTCACGGTTTCTCCCGTCGGCGAGGTTTGCGCCGGACAATGGGACTCGAGGTACCTGGTCTGCACGCCAACCGTGCTTCCCGCAAGCACATGTATCGTAGCGAATCAGGTTACGACCTGCACTCCCAATCCGAACGCCGGAATGCTGGACCTTCCCACTGGGTATGTGACAATCACGGCTTATGATTCCAGTCACGGCGCCAGCGGAACGTCCATTGTTTCCATTCATCCGCGCGCCACGAACATCGCGTTAAGTGCGCCCGGCTGGGCAGCCGCGTCGTTGCCAACTGGTAATTGCATCTCGCAGAACCAGCAGGTAAAGTACGTCGCGACTCCCACGTTTGGTTCCAACGCGCTCCCCACCACAAGTCTCCCATTCGACAACGACTACACATGGACGGTGGGAGATTCCAATGTGGCCACGGTTAGCACTTACGGATATGTGATTGCGCATAATCCCGGCGTGACCAATGTGTATGCGAGTCTCAACGGAACGGTCAGCGTGCCGCTTGCATTTGCCACCTGTCCTCCGGCTTCCATTGTTCTGTCCCACTCTCCGTTCACGAAAAACGCGGCGGTTGCTCCCTTCTCCACCACGGACATAGACAGCACCGACAGCAACTGCGCGGTCACCGATTCATGCATCCTGAACAAGGGTGACCAGAAATATTTCACCATCACGGAAGTGTTGGACGCCAACGGCAATGCCATGCACCCGCTGGATACCAACGGCAATCCCTTGCCCATACCGACCACCCTACCGGTCACCTACGTCACGTCAGATTTGCTGTTGGGGAGCTTTTCCACCACGCTGCCGCTCACCGAGGATTTCACCACGAAGACCTCGGGACGCACTATCGTGATGGCAGCCTGCGAGCCGTCCACCTGTAATGCTGCGGTGCCCGATTTTGCGATACCTTCGGCTTCCGGACCGGTTCAGCTCACGTCAAAAGCGGCTGGCTTCGGCTATCCCGTTTACAGCAACGTAATCGGGGTTACGGTACAAGGCACCACAAGCAGCACGGTGCTAGTTACCGGAACTACTTTTGCAAAGGATGGTACTCCAGCATTCCATCTGCTGGTCTATGATAGCGAGTCCCTTGCGGTTATCCATACCGTCGAGCTGGGTAATTCCCCGAACTCGTTGGTGGTGGCTCCAAACGGCCTCAAGGCTTATGTCGGCAGCAGCGCGGGGCTGGTTGTAGTCGATCTCTCGACCTACGTTTCGTCGCTCCGGACCTTCACGATCACCGGTGAACCAAGCACAACCACGGCCGTAATCACCGGCAAGGTGCTGGGGGTTTCGCCGGATAGCCGCTATGTCCTGGTATCGGACACCTCCGATCCTAGCCCTGTAAACCATCTTGTCTTCTTTATCGACACGACGACTAAGATCGCCACTCGTTACATGCTTCCGAACATACACGCAGTAACGTTCTCTCCCGACAATTCCAACTTCTGGATCGCCGGAGATGCTGGCGTGTACGTGTACAACTCGGATGCGTTTGTGCCGACCTTAACCAACGTCAGTTCTGGCGTGGAAGCGCTGGCATGGACACCGGATGGCCAATCGTACTTTGCCAGTGGGAGTCAGTTGGCCAACTATTCCACGTGCGACGACCAGAATCCGCAATTTCCGCCCATACCTACTGGGAGTCCGATCAATCTGTCGACCACCGCAATCGGCGGCGTTTCTCAAGTCATCGGGCTGTCAACTGGAAATCAGTGGCTTGACTACTCCGTGACAAAGACCCCGCCTGCCGGCCAGACGGTACCTCCCGGCTATGTTTGCTCGGGAACAGTCGCGATCAGCACCGCCGCGCCTACGCCTTCCGCGCTGCCATGCACCGCAAACGAGATCACGTTTTCGAAAAACCTGGAGCAGGCTTTTGTCACCGGAGTGGTGGATCCGTCCAACACCTCCGGTGCATCTTCCTGTTCGAGTCCGGACTCCTTCATCCACGGCTTCGACTTAAACACCCACGCGGCTATCACGCTTTCAACTGCGGATACAAGCGTTCCGATCATCCCTCTCAGCGGCGGGGTTCTTAGCGATGGCCGCAAGTTGTATATCGGAACCTATAACAGCGCCTCAAAGACTGCGGCACTGCGCCGCTTCGATCTAACCACGGGTACGGAAGATGTGGTCACAAGCAATGTCACGAATTCGTCGGGCGTTGTGACCGGTACCACCACCACAGTCCCGGCCACCGTCGAGCTGGTCCCAAGCTTCGTTGCGGTTGTCCCTAAGTAACAAGGAGAGACTTTTTTGAAACTAAAACTCATTCTCGTAACCGTACTCGCGTTTGGCAGCATGGCTCACGCGCAAGGTTTTACGTCTAACATTTCGATAGGTCTCGGCTTCCAGGGAATCTTCCCGGCAGCAACCTTTACCAAGGCCATAACAGACGCCAACTTTGGTGCCGGGGGTACGCAATCGACTACAAACTCCGCGGGAATCGTGGGGGATGCGCGATACGACTTCGGCAAGCATAGCGCGATCGGAGCAGCTCTAACGGTAAATCGCAATACCGAGATCTTTTACAACAACGATGGCCAGGGAATCTCCCGCGTCAAGACGAACAACTTCGAGATGATCGGTACGTACATCTTCCGCCTTCCCGTGAATGAGCGCATAAAACCCTATGCGATGTTTGGCGGGGGCATGATCCGATTTTCTCCAGTCAACGGCGGCTTCAACAACACAGGCACGCCGCAGGCAGATACAAAGCCCGCCTTTGCCTATGGCTTTGGAACCGACGTGAAGGTCAGCGACCACTTTGCCGTACGTCTGCAGTATCGTGGCCTGCTTCATGCCGCCCCCGATTTCAAACTGACCAGCACTGACCCCAGCGTCAACTTTGGAACCGGACTCCGCACCCATGTGGCAGAGCCTTCGATCCAGGTCGTGTACCACTTCTAAGAATCGCCGATTGTTCAAATGGGCCGGAGCAAACAATTGCTCCGGCCCATTTCTATTTGCTATGAACAATGTGGTCGGTGCAACTCGTATTCCGAGCACAGGATTCAAGATTGGCTGTGGAATCTCCACTGGCGGCTATTTCCGCGAGTTCCGGGGAATCCGCAGGCATGGTCCTACTGCTAAAATCGTGGTATGGCGGAACTTGGAAAAACCTTGCTCGGGCTGGGCTTGGTTATCGTAGCCCTGGGTGGAGCGATCTTGCTCGCGTCGCGTCTGGGTATTCCTTTTGGCCGTTTACCAGGAGACCTGCACTGGCGCAATCGAAGTGGCAATACCCAGGTTTATTTCCCACTGGCGACCTCCATCGCCTTGAGCCTGCTGTTTTCGCTGATTCTCTGGCTGATACGTAGCTTCCGCCGATAGGGGCCGCAGGGCGCGCCTGTTAAACTTTCAACGTGGGCGATTCTCAATTCTCGTTCGAGTTTTCCGCCGAGGCACCTCTGCGCCGCATTTACGGCGTGCGCGAACTGGTGTCTGCGGTCCGCACTCATCTGGAAAAAGGCTTTCCAGACGTGTGGGTCGAGGGCGAAGTCTCCAACTACCGTCCTGCCGAGAGTGGCCACCTGTACCTCACGTTGAAAGATGGCGAATCCCAGCTCCGGGTCGTAATGTTTCGCGCCCAGGCTCGCCTGCTGCGCTTCCGTCCGCAGAATGGCATGCAGGTAATCGCGCGCGGCCGAATCACCATGTACGAATCGCGCGGCGAAATGCAGTTGCTCGCCGAATACATGGAGCCAATGGGCGCCGGAGCATTGCAGGTCGCATTCGAGCAGCTCAAGGCAAAGCTGGCTGCCGAGGGACTCTTTGCCCAGGAGCGCAAGAAGCCGCTGCCATCGCTCCCCAGGCGGGTCGGGGTGGTCACCTCGCCGCGCGGAGCCGTGATTCAGGACATTCTCAACGTTCTGCGACGCCGCCACCATTCGCTCAATGTTCTGATCTACCCCGCCCAGGTACAGGGCGAGAACGCTGTCAGCGAGGTCTGTGCCGGTCTTCGCTTCTTTAACGAGCAGACCAACGAGCAGACCAACGAGCAGATCGATGGGCAGGCTTCCTCGTCAGCTTTTGCGGTCGATGTCATCATTGTCGCCCGTGGCGGTGGCAGCGTTGAAGACCTTGCTGCATTCAACGACGAACGTTTGGCGCGCGCCGTTGCCGCCAGCCGAATACCCGTGATTTCCGCCGTGGGCCATGAGACCGATTTCACTATTTGCGATTTCGTGGCCGATCTGCGCGCCCCTACGCCTTCAGCTGCCGCTGAAATTGTCATCCGCTCCAAACAGGAGTTACAGGAAGCGGTCTCCGCTCTGCGCGAGCGCCTGCGCCGGGCGATGCAATACAGGTTGCTCTACGAGCGCCAGAGAGTATCGTCGCTTGAGAAAAATCGCGTCTTCTCCCGCATGGAAGATGCCATTGCCCGCCGCCAGCAGCGCGTGGACGACCTCCGTTTTCGGCTGGAGAGCCTGGCGCGCGCGCAAGTGAGCGAGGCCTCGCGGCGGCTGGAGCTTGGCGTCTCGCGCCTACGCCAACGCGATTTACGCCAGCAACTGAAGATGCGCGAGCGTGAGTTAGTCTCCCGCATGGAAACTCTCTCCGCCGCCACTTGGCGCTTCCTGATGCGCCACCGGTCGCGGCTGGAACAGGCCTCCGGAAAATTGGCTACCCTCTCTCCCGTGGCAATATTGGAGCGCGGCTATTCACTGATCTTCGACGCCCGGGGCACCCTCGTGACGAATGCATCGCAGCTCTCCAAAGGAGACGCGATCCGCGCACGGCTGGCCAATGGTGAAATGGATGCCCGTGTCGAGGCATTGCGCGAGACAAGTTCCGCGACTGGGACCGGCGCGAAGTAACCGAAGTTCACCGAATACATTGCGTACACTGTTTTACGATGCGCCTGCTTTACAATAAGAGGACCAAGTCTTTTCATGTGCAGTAAACGCACGCTGTGGAAAGGAGACGATGCCGACGCTGCCGAATCTGTCTGGATATTCGCCGCACCTGACGACCGGAGCCGTTCTGGATATTCTGCTCGTCTCTTTTCTCATCTACCAGTTTCTGCTGCTGGTAAAAGGGACTCGCGCCGTTCCCATGCTTACAGGCGTCGGTGCGCTGGTTATCGCTTTCTATATTGCGCGCCTTAGCAGCCTGCGCACACTGGACTGGCTTGTCGGCACGATTCTTCCGTACAGCATCTTTGCCCTCATCGTGATCTTTCAAACCGAGATCCGGCAGGCTCTGGCCCGCCTTGGCCGAAATCTCACCCTCACGCGAGGCTCGCAAAGCGGCGCCACCGATGCTTACGACGACATTGTGATGGCGGCCAGCACCTTTGCCCAGGATCAGACCGGAGCGCTGATCGTGGTGGAACGCGAGATCGGATTGCGCACCTACATTGAAAGCGGAGTTGCGCTTGATGCTCATCTCTCCTACGACCTGCTGGCGACGCTCTTCCGCCCCAGCGCACCGCTGCATGATGGCGCCGTCATCCTGCAAAAGGATCGCATCGCTGCTGCCGCTTGTTTCCTGCCTCTCTCCATGAATCCGCTACTTTCCACGCAACTTGGCACCAGGCACCGCGCCGGTATCGGCATCACCGAAGAGACCGACGCAGTCTCGGTAATCGTCTCGGAGGAAACGGGAGGCATAAGCATTGCGGTCGGCGGCCAGGTCGAGCGTGAGATCACTCCCGACCGTCTGCGCCAGCGCTTGGGTGAGTTGCTGATGCGCTACGCTCCGCAATCCATGCTCTCGCATTCCGGGTCGCACCTGCCCGGCCCGGTCGAGGCGAATCGCCCCGGGACAGACGCGCGCGCGCTGCGCTCGTCGGAGCGCGCCAGCGAACGAGGTGACCAGCTTTGATCGCCCGTATTCGTCACCTCATCTTCGGCAACGCCGCGCTTAAGCTGGCGTCGCTGATCATCGCCATTCTGATGTGGTATGGAGTCGCCCGCGATCCCGCTTCTGAGGTTTCCTTGCGCGTCCCGGTCGAGTTTTCGCGTCCTCCCAAGGGCCTCGACTACACCTCCGACGTTACTCCCGTGGCGCAAATTCGCCTTCGCGGACCTGCCCGCGTGCTCCGCGAATTGCCCCAGGAGAGTGTACATGCCGTCATCGACCTGCAGAATGCAGCTCCCGGCGAACGCACCTATGACCTGACGACCGATCAGATACAGGTTCCTCACGACATTGAGGTTGTCCAGGTGACTCCGACGCGTTTGCGAATAGCCTTCGACAAGCGCGCGACCCGCCAGGTTGCAGTCAAGCCGCGCGTCGTTGGCACGCTGCCTCCCGGATATCAAATCGAGTCAGTAACCGCCGATCCCCCCGTGCTTACAATTACCGGACCGGCGCGCCATGTCAACGCGGTGGATAGCGCCATAACCGATGCAGTGGACGCGACGGGAGTGGCCGGACAGGCCAGCTTTGAAACCATGGCTTACCTCCCCGATCCGCTCGTGCATCTCTCCGGCTCCGGCCCGATTCATGTGATTGTCAGAACCCAGAAAATATCTTCGAAGGCTGGAGTCCCTTAAGTGGTAGCTCCCAAACAGGTAATCATGAGGCAGTTATTTGGAACCGACGGAATTCGCGGCATCGCTGGCGAATATCCGCTTGACCGCGCCACTGTATACGCCATCGGACGGGCCTGCGGGGCGCGCCTAGTGCGCCGCTTCGCCGATCCGAAAATCGTACTCGGCATGGATACTCGCGAATCCAGCGGCTGGATAGCCGAAGCCATCGCCCGCGGGCTCCGCGACGCTGGATGCGGCTTTGCCAGCGCCGGCGTGCTCACCACGCCCGGAGTTGCCTATCTCGCCCGGACCCATGGTTTTGCCGCCGGAGTTGTCATCTCCGCCTCGCACAATCCATGGCAAGACAACGGCATCAAGCTTTTTGGACGCAACGGAATGAAGCTCGCCGACAATATCGAGCATGAAATTGAAGCCGATATCTTCGAGCACATTGACCAGCTAGCCGCGCACCAGCCTGATGAGGGCAGCCTTATGGCTGACATTCTTCCCGGCAGCGCCAACCTGCGCGCCGACTATGAAGCCTGGCTCGCGACCAGTGTTGATACAACAAAACTCTCAGGCCTCCGCGTCCTGATCGACTGCGCCAATGGAGCGGCCAGTGTCATAGCCCGCGAACTCTTTGTCCGCGTTGGTGTCTCCGCCGAATTTCTGCACACCCTGCCCGACGGTCGCAATATCAACAAGGACTGCGGGGCGCTTCATCCCGAGCACCTGGCATCGGAGTTACAAAAACGTCCCGGCCATTTCGACCTCGGCATCACCTTTGACGGCGATGCCGACCGCGCCCTGTTCAGCGACTCTCGCGGCAACGTGGTCAATGGAGACGCCGTTCTCCTGATAGCCGCCAATGACATGAAGGCTCGCGGCGTTCTCCCGCACAACACCGTGGTTGCTACGACCATGAGCAACATGGGCCTTGAAAAGGCTCTATGCGCCGATGGCATTGAGATGCTGCGCGCCGGTGTGGGCGACAAATACGTTCTTGAACAGATGCTAAAGATAGGAGCTACGCTCGGCGGCGAGCAGTCCGGCCACATCCTCTTCATGGATGGAGACTCGACGACTGGCGATGGCCTCTTGACCGCCTTGCGCGTCCTCGACGTGGTAGCCCGTTCCGGCAAATCGCTGCACGAGCTGACCTCCGGACTCAAGGTCTTCCCGCAGCGGATTCGCAACGTGAAAGTGCGCGAGAAAATTCCGATGGATGAACTTCCCACGGTAGCCGCGGCGATCAAGTCCGCCGAAGAGGCGCTGGATGGCAACGGACGCGTGGTGGTCCGCTACTCCGGCACAGAAAAACTTGCCCGCGTAATGATCGAAGCCGAGAGCGAGGAGCTGATGCACAAGCACGTGGATGCCGTCGCCGGAGCGTTACAGGAAGCAATCGGAACCTAAGAGTGGTTCCCTGGCAGCGAGCTTGCGGCAACGCATGGTATATCAAGGCCGGAGCCGACCAATCCGCACTCGGCTTAGTCTTCCTCAGTCGTCGTCGCGGTCCTTTGAGGCAGGGAAGACCGTATGCTTGGGTTTTGGCATACGCTGTTTGCCCATCGTGGCGCGCCACAAAATTGCGTTGAGCTTGGCTGGATCGGCCTGATCTTCCTTACTGAAATCGAGCAGTGAACTCTGCTTCGCGCCCTTGTTATCAGGAGCGTTGGCCTCGTAGAGACTGTCGTCACTCTCGTGTCTCCGGTCGGCCTCATACGCGGGCTGATCGCCCTTCCCTGTAAACTGGCCCACAATCGGAGAAGCCTGCGCATCATTGTGATTCATCGGCGGCAAGCCCAGCAGATCCTCAATCGTACGGATCGCGTTTACCGTGGTATAGAAACCGTGTTCGACTCGCGGAGCTACCGTGCGGGGCGCGTATTTGCTGATCACAAGCGCGATCGAGCGATGAGCGTCAACGTGGTCGGGGCCATCCTGTGCATCGTCTTCGAGCGCAATAATTGCGGTGTCATCCCAGTACGGCGAATGCGAGACCGCCTCCACCACGCGTCCTAGCGCAAGGTCGTTGTCTTTCAGCGATGCCTGCGGAGTAGGCATTCCAGGACGCGTCCCGTAGGTGTGATCGTTTGGCAACCGCATCACCACGAGGGTTGGCAACTCGGACTGGGTTTGACCATGCTCACGCGCGCTGACAAACTCTTTGAACTCGCGCAGAAATTCGTCGGCGCGATACTGGTCGGGATATTCCAGCCGGAAGTCTGCATAGTTCGGATCGAAATGGCCGACCAGCTCCGGCTTGGTCGCCACGTTGCGCGCAATCAGCGGAATCGCCCATGGCCATGGACTTGGCTTGCCGGGAGTGGCGCCAACCCCCTGCGGCAGCGGCTCACCGGGAGTAACCGATTTCTTCGCGCACAGCGCCGTCGTGGTTCCAGTGGAGGCCGGCGAGTTCACCCACTCAGCTTCGGTACACCACTCTGTATTTACGAACTCGCCATAGTGCCGGTAGCTCAAATGTGCGCGGGCGGCGTTCGCCCAGAGGTATCCCGTCGAAGGCTCGTCGACATCGGCGATGTGCTGCAGAAGGGGATACTCGCCGAGGACTATGCCCTCGAAGTCGTATGTGCGCTGGCCGTTGCGATAGTTGATCGGCCAGATTTTTTCCGTGTAGTCGCTGGTAATCGCCGCCGTGGACCAGACATGGCCGTTGCCACTGATCTCGCCGGAATCGTAGAAATTGTCGAGCACGCCGAACTGCCGGGCGAGCTTGTGATGATTCGGAGTAGTTTCCTCGCCAAACATTGCCAGCGAGCGGTCTCCATCGCCCACCTCAAGATCGCCCAGTAGCTGATCGTAGGTGCGGTTTTCCTTGATGATGTAAATGACATGGTGGATGGGAGACGAATTGTGCCCGCTGTTATGGAAGTCAATTCGCGGCTGGCTCTCCTCAATCAGATTGTTGCGCATGACCTGGGCGGAGTAGCTCGCGAGAGTAGTCGTGATTTCCTTTTCTTCCAGACGCGCTACGGAGCCGTAGGTCAGATCTGCAATGTACTTCCAGCTTCTCTTCCATCGGGCATTTTTGGACTCAGGCGATGGAACGGTGGCATTCGGGCCTGTTCCTCGCCCCTTGCCGCTGCCGATGATCAGTTCGTCCCCGGCAAAGGCGAGCGCGGTCGGATAGTACTCGGTGGGGATGAACCCCTTGGGCGCTGCGAGTTCGGAATGCTTTCCAACCGGTAGCACTGCGACAGAATTGGTTCCAGCCTCGGCCACGTAGAGCGCTCCGTGGGGGCTCAGGGCAAATGCGTTTGGATAGGCGCCCCCCGCGCGCTGCTTAGGCAGGCGAACGTTGACTCGGGAGACCACCGTGGACGTCAAGGTATCGAATGAGACGACTTCGTCGAGGTTTGCCAGCGCGATGTATAGCGTATGCGTGGCGGGTTCGTAGAGCATCGCCGTGGCGTGACCGGACGAGGTCGGCGAACCCTGCGGTTTGTCGAGTTCTATGCGGCGGACCTCGCCGCTGGCAAGGTTCAACTCGGCAATCGCGTTCGTATTCCAGAGGCTGACCCACGCTTTCCGTTTACCGTCGCTGGCGACTGTGTATGGCATCGTTGCCGGAATCCACTGGCTGTGCGGGTCGCTCACGTCAAAGGTCTTGAGAATTTCGCCGGACTTCGCGTCGAGCAGCCATGCCTGATCGCTCATGTTTCCGGCAACCAGCAGGCGTTCGGGTTCGCCGCCAGAGGCGGGCAGCACCGCGATGCCCGCAGGATAGGCGATCATCAGATTTCTGGCGAGCGGCGACTTGGAGGGAAACCTTTTGCCTTCAGGAAGCTTCTGCGGGGGAATTCTCAGAAAGCGGCTTGGCGCAAGTTTGCCATCGTGGAAGGAGTACACGGCGATGCCGCTGCCTGTATCGCCCGCAGATCTTCCCTCGGAGTCAAACAGCGAGGCAACAGAGGCGTAGAGTTCGTCGCCGCTTGGACTGAATGCCAGTCCGAAGAAATACGTCTGCCGAAATCGTGGACGCAGGCGCTCATCGGCGAAATCCGTGAGCTGATTGGTGGTGCGGTCCAGTAGCGTGATGGATTGGCCAGAATGAGATTCGGGAGTGCCGTAACCGGCGTTGAGCATGGCTACGTAACGCCGATCGGGCGAAACCGCAGCCGCCGTGGGAAGGCTATTTGTGCGGTGCGGAGAGCCCGGCGCGGGCGTAAACAAAACTTTGCTGCTCGGCAGTTGAATTTCTTGTGCCGCCAAAGATGGGCGCTCAGTTGCGGCGCACATCGCACATGCAGACAGCAAAAGAGCGGCAATCGCGGTTTTCATCAAGCTTCTCCTGTCAGGGGCGAGAACGGTGCAACGCCGCGGTCCGCCGGTGAACACGCTCACAACCCTGCATTGATTGCGCTTCCGCGCTCGACGTGACGCAGTACAGCGTCAACCTCGCGGGAAATGTCGTCGTCTCCGGTTACCACGATGTCGGCGTGGAGCCGCGTTGGATAGACGTATTGCCGGGCCATGGGAGCGACTGTGGTCTGGTACTGCTCCAGGACTCCTTCGCGGGTTCGTCCACGCTCGCGAATATCGCGTTCGATTCGCCGCTCCAGGCACGTCTCTTCGCCGAGATCGACAAACACTTTGGTTCCCAGTGTTTTACGCAGAGTTTCCCAGTGAAGCGCGAAGAGTCCCTCGACAATGACAAACGGCTTGGGCGCCAGCTCATGGGTTTCCCCGGTGCGCGAGTGCGTAGTGAAGTCGTAGACTGGCCGCGCGATGGTCTCGCCGTTGTAGAGCTGGCGCGCCTGCTGCAGCAACAAGTCCGAGTCGAGGGCATCGGGCGAGTCAAAATTGTAATGCGCACGCTGTACCAGGCTGAGGTGATTGAGCTCGCGATAGTACGAGTCGAGATGAAACAACGCAGCGTCCAGCTTCTCCGCCAGGTGATTCGCAAGATAGCTTTTGCCCGCGCAGGAAGGTCCCGCAACTCCAATGAAATAAGGTTTCATGATCCCGCGGCTCTACAAAAATAAGCGGCCCCGAAAGGCCGTTTTACTAATTTTTCTCGGCGGCAAGTCTTGGGAGAGTTGCCGAAAGTATCGCAAGGAACGTTCCCCGCACGCGCTCGCCGGTCTCGAGGACTTCCTCGTGATTAATCTCAACATCGGACAAACCCGCCGCCATATTCGTAACGCAAGAAATTGCGAGAACGTCGATTCCCATGTGCCGCGCGACGATGACCTCAGGCACTGTGGACATTCCTACCAGGTCGGCGCCAATTGTGCGTAGGAATCGTATCTCCGCCGGAGTTTCATAACTCGGACCTGAGAGCGCCGCATACACGCCATCCTTCAAATCAATTCCGAGCTCGCGTGCCGCATCCTGCGCAAGACCCCGATATTTCACGGAATATGCCTCACTCATGCCGGGAAAGCGGGTACCGAAGCGCTCGTCGTTCGGTCCATTCAGTGGGTTGCTCCCCTGCAGATTGATGTGATCGCTGATCAGGACCAGCGCGCCCTGTCCGTAGGCTGGATTGATGCCTCCAGCGGCGTTGGTGAGAACCAGTGTCTTCACGCCAAGACGGCCAAGCACGCGTACCGGAAAGGCAGCTTCGCGACTGCTGTAACCCTCGTATTGGTGAGCGCGACCCTGCATTGCGGCAATGGTAAGATCACCGATTTTTCCAACCACCATGCGGCCAGCATGACCAACCGCTGTGGGCCGTGGGAAATTCGGGATGTCCCCGTAAGGAATGACCACCGAATCTTTCAGTTCATCGGCAAATGGTCCCAGGCCGGAGCCCAGCACAACCGCAATCTCGGGAACTCCGAGGTGCGGCTTCTGCGAGAGTTGCATACGAATCACCATCGCGGCGGATTCGGCGCGGGTAAACTCGTCTAATGCCAGGTGCTTTACGTCTGCGTGCGAACTCATAACAAGACTCCTACAATGCAAGCCGACATAAGGTTCGCCATGGTTCCAGCGATCATAGCCTTAAAACCAAGCCGGGCAAGGTCGCCGCGACGCGATGGAGCCAGCGCGCCCAGGCCACCAATCTGAATACCGATGGAACTGAAATTAGCAAAGCCGCACAACGCAAACGTGGCAATGGTGAACGAGCGCGGATCAAGCGCCGCCTTCTGTGCTCCGAGCATCGAGAAGGCTACCAGTTCGTTCAATACCATGCGCGTGCCCAGCAGATTGCCAATGGCCGTGCAGTCATGCCACGGTACCCCGATGATAAAGGCGATTGGAGCAAAGAGAATGCCGAAAATTTTCTCGAGGCTTGCCGGAAACCAGGAAAAACCGTGGGCGGCCAAGAAATTGTGGGAGCTACCCAGAACCGAATTGATGAGGAAGATGATCGCCAGAAAGGAGATCAGCATGGCTGCCACGTTCAGCGCCAGTCCGAGTCCGTCACTGGTACCCTTGGCCGCCGCTTCCAGCACATTGCTGGCGCGAGCTTCCTGCGGCAAGTCAGCTCCTCCGGCGGTTTCCGGAACTTCGGTTTCCGGCACCAGCATTTTGGCGACTGTGAGAGTTCCCGGCGCGGTCATGATCACGGCAGCCAGCAGGTGCTCCGGCGCGACGCCGGTGGCAATGTAGGCAGCCATGATGCTTCCCGATACGTGCGCCATCCCTGCCGTCATTACCACCATGAGTTCAGACTGGGTAAGGCGCGGAAGAAATGGACGGATGGTGAGTGGAGCCTCGGTTTGCCCCATCACGATGGAAGCCGCGATGTTGAGCGACTCCGCGCCGCTGGCACCCATGGTTTTTTCCATCACCACGGCGACGATTCGAATCAAGAATTGCATGATGCCGAAGTAGTAGAGAATCGAGAAAAATGCGGCGATGAAGATGATGGCCGGTAACACCTGAAACCCGAAGATGAAGCCGAGACTTGAGTTCTGCGCTCCGGCCTCTCCAAATACAAACTTGGAGCCCGCAAATGAGCAGGCAAGCAAGCGCTTTGCGCCTTCTCCCGCTTTTGCAATGGCCAGTTGCCCCCACCATACCTTGGTAACGAATATTGCAAAAATCACCTGCAGCGCAATTCCAATACCCACAACCCGCCAGCGAATCGCTTTGCGATTGGTGGAAAAAAGCCAGGCGGCAGCCAGCATCAAGAACATGCCGAGAACTCCAGTGAATCGTCCCATCGCTTTCCTCTCAAATCAAACAGACGTCAGACATTCCTGCCCTGAATCACTTTTTGAACCAGCACGCGCGGCTGCGGCGCTTGCGCGGCAACCGAAAACGCAGCAGCAATAACCGGCCCTGCCGCGGCAAAGCGCTCGGCTGAATTGTAGTGAACGGCACAAAGGATCTCGCCCGCAGAGACTGCGTCGCCGACTTTCTTATGCAACACAATTCCAACCGCGGGATCGACTACGTCATCCTTGGTAAACCTGCCGCCGCCCAGCATCACTCCAGCCATGCCCATCCGCTCGCACTCGATGGCCGAAATAAAACCGCTGCTGGAAGCGAGGATGTCTTCACAATATGTGGCGTGAGGCAGCAGCGCGAGATCGTCTATGGCGCGCAGGTCGCCACCTTGTTCAAATACTAATTCCCGGAACTTCTCCAGGGCGCGGCCGCTGCGGATGATTCCCATCGCCAGCGCCCGTCCCTCGTCTCTGCTGGCGGTCTTTCCGCCCAGAAGGAACATCCAGCCGCAGAGTTCGAGAGTGAGTTCGACGAGATCCTCGGAGCCGGCAAAACTTCCGCGCATGATTTCCACGCACTCGATAACCTCCAAGGCGTTGCCGATGTAGCGGCCGAGAGGCTGATCCATGTCCGTGATGAGAGCGACCATTTTCTTGCCCATGCGCTCGCCGGTTTCCACCATCAATTCGGCCAGAAACTCACTGTCCTCGAACTCTTTCATAAATGCGCCGGAGCCCGTTTTTACGTCCAGCACAAGGCCGTCGATTCCCTCAGCCATCTTTTTGCTCATGATCGACGCACAGATCAGCGAAGGGCTTTCGACCGTGCCGGTAACGTCGCGCAGCGCATAGAATTTTTTGTCTGCCGGTGCAAGTTCCGCGGTCTGGCCGATCATGGCGCAACCGACTTTGGCGAGGATACGGCGGAATTCGTCGAGTTCAAGATTGACGTTGAAGCCCGGAATGGCTTCGAGCTTATCCAGGGTGCCGCCGGTGTGTCCTAATCCGTGCCCGCTCACCATGGGAACGTTGAGCCCGCCCGCGGCCACAATCGGCGCAACGATCAGCGAGGTCTTGTCTCCGACGCCGCCGGTGGAGTGCTTGTCCACTTTGCTTCCGGCGATCCCGGAAAAATCGAGCACCTTGCCCGAATTGAGCATCGCATTGGTCAGCGCGGCGGTTTCCGCGCGGCTTAGCCCGCGAAGCAGGGAAGCCATCAGGAACGCAGATACCTGGTAATCCGGGATTTCGCCTCGGGTATAACCGGAGACGATCAATTCAATCTCCTTGCGTGACAGTTCTTTACCGTCTCGCTTTCTGCGGATAAGTTCAACAAATAGCATCTGAGGCCATTCCGGTGCGGGTGAAGGTCGCGTCCCGACAGTTATGTAGAAGACTCATTGAGCTTATCCCACGTAGGATTCCGCGCAAAGCGGTTTCTTGGCTCCAGGCTGCATTGCCGGCGATGCGATTGAATAAGCGCCATGCTCGCGGCTGTCGCAGTCAGCTTCGGCGCAATCGCAGCTGTCGTCATGCATTGTTCGTCTCCCGGGTGGCCCTTGATAAGAACGAAGGCGCCGTCAAGACCCACCCGTGAAGTGTCATTTTCCCGCACGTGTCAAGCAATAATTTTTCAAAAATTCTCCTAACCCACTCATTGCACGCCATATAGAGTTTGCCTCCAACTGATGGATTTACCCCTCCCAACTGATATCCTGAAACTACGGGGAAACTAGGATTTTTGCACTCCAACCTTTCAACCGTGAAACCTCGAAATTTCGAGACACCATCCCCTATCCTCTTTGTTTTCAAATTTTTGGCAGGAAATATAGGGGAGGGGGTATGAACGCCATCAAAACCGTCTCCGGGTTCCTCTAGCGATAATGAGAGACCGTAGCGCCCTCCGCATTGAATGGCCTTGCAAAATCACCAGCGGATTTGGTTGACCGGTTGGCGGACGTGTTGATATAGTTTAGAGGTTCTGCGAGTCTGTCTAGCTTGTCTGTGTACTTTTGGTCGAGCTTTTACTGTTTGCTCAGCCCGATGGCGCGTTACTGCGCTTGAAGTAAGGGCTCCCTCGCTGAAACGGATCTGCGCTACCTGCAGCGCTTTGTTGCAGGGTATGCAGATTCAAGGTTGCGATACGGAATGCTCCCGGCGGAAACCTGAGCTGAAATGCTTTGGCGATTGCACGGGAATCAAGCGTCACCGTCGCTGCCTCTATCCAGGAAACGTACAGTTCCCCGCGGTTTTTGATTGCGGAGAGTATGGTTGAGCGCCGCGTGAGCGGATTTTGCTTGGCCAGCCCTGAGGAAAAAGGGTTCTGAGCGGCGGTGCCCGCATTTTTTGCGTGTGTGGCCGCAAGTGACGCCAGAGTGCGTCCGAATAAAAGGAGCTGCAAGAGTGCCTACGTTTAATCAGTTGGTGCGTAAGGGCCGCAAGGCGCCCCGCTACAAGACGGCGAGTCCTGCTCTGCAGGCATGCCCGCAGAAGCGTGGAGTCTGCACCCGCGTCTATACCCAGACGCCAAAGAAACCGAACTCGGCTCTTCGTAAGGTTGCCCGCGTGCGCCTGACGAACGGGATCGAGGTAACGACCTACATTCCCGGCGTTGGCCACAACCTGCAAGAGCACTCGATTGTGCTCATTCGCGGCGGCCGTGTAAAGGATCTTCCGGGTGTCCGCTACCACGTGATTCGTGGAACGCTGGACTCGGTGGGCGTTGCGAACCGCAGACAGAGCCGCTCCAAGTACGGAGCCAAGCGGCCGAAGTCCTAACGATCTATAAACCACCCGGCGTCTCGATAGGGAAGCGCCCGGGAGTACCGCCGAACTGGCAGGGAAGAGGAGTTTCTGAATGCCTAGAAAAGGCCATATTGCAAAGCGCGAACCGATGCCGGATCCGATTTACGGTTCGACGCTGGCCAATAAGTTTGTCAACAACCTGATGTGGGACGGCAAGAAGAGCACGGCGCAGAGCATCTTTTATAAGGCTATGACGCAGCTCGAAGCCAAGGGCGGCGATGAGGCCCTGAAGCTGTTCAAGAAGGCGGTTGAGAACGTGAAGCCGCTGCTGGAAGTAAAGACCCGCCGCGTGGGCGGCGCTAACTACCAGGTTCCGGTGGAAGTAAATCCGGAGCGTCGTACTTCGCTGGCGATTCGCTGGCTGATCTCGTATTCGCGCAGCCGTCCTGAAAAGGGCATGATCGACAAGCTTGCCAATGAGTTGCTAGACGCAGCCAATGGCAAGGGCGCGGCAATGAAGAAGAAGGAAGACGTACACCGCATGGCCGAGGCCAACAAGGCCTTCGCGCACTATCGCTGGTAGGACATTCCCGCGGGTAATTCCCGCGGGCTTTCAGCGGACGCCAAGCCGGATTGCGGCAGGAGCAGCCTAAGGCTGCCATCGACAAGAAACCAGTACGGGCATCCCCAGTGCCTGTGCGATGAAAGTAAAGGGAATAGGTAGAAGCTTTGGCTCGACAGGTTCCATTAGAACGTTGCAGGAACATCGGCATCATGGCTCACATCGATGCCGGGAAGACGACTACGACCGAACGCATTCTGTTCTATACCGGCCGGTTGCACCGCATTGGCGAAGTGCATGAAGGCACGGCGACCATGGACTGGATGGCGCAGGAGCAGGAGCGTGGAATTACGATCACGTCTGCTGCGACGACGTGTGAATGGAAAGACATCACGATCAACATTATCGACACGCCGGGTCACGTCGATTTCACCGCCGAAGTGGAGCGCTCGCTGCGCGTGCTCGACGGTGCAGTAGCAGTGTTTGACGCAGTGCATGGCGTGGAGCCGCAATCGGAAACCGTGTGGCGCCAGGCCGATAAGTACGCAGTACCGCGTATATGCTTCATCAACAAGATGGATAAGATGGGTGCCGATTTCGATCGCGCCGTCGATACGATCCGCAAGCGTCTGGCCGCCAAGCCTGTGCCGATCCAGATGCCGATTGGGCAGGCCGAAAAGTTCAAGGGCTGCATCGATCTGCTTGCGATGAAGGCCATTTACTGGCATGACGAAACCATGGGCGCCGATTACGAGGTCGATGAAATTCCGGCCGAGTTGAAGAAGAAAGCCCAGGCCATGCGCCAGTTGATGGTGGAAACCATTGTGGAAAATGACGATGGCGACGCGCTGATGGCGAAGTGGATTGAAGGCGACGACATCTCGGAAGACGAACTGAAAGCGTCGCTGCGCAAGTCGGTTATCGCGATCAAGATATTTCCGGTTGTGCTTGGTACGGCCTTCAAGAACAAGGGCGTACAGCCATTGCTGGATGCCGTGGTTGATTTCCTGCCATCGCCGCTGGATGTTCCCCCGGTTGTGGGTAAGAATCCCGACAACGGCAAAGAGGAAGTTCGTCATGCGAAAGACGACGAACCATTCTCGGCGCTGGCCTTCAAAATCATGACCGATCCGTTTGTTGGGCAGTTGACCTTCATTCGTGCGTACTCGGGAGTGTTGAAGACTGGCGATATGGCATACAACGCCAACCGCCAGAAGCACGAACGCATTGGCCGGTTGCTTCGCATGCACGCCAACAAGCGCGAAGAGATCATGGAAATTCGCGCCGGCGACATTTGCGCGTGCGTGGGACTGAAGAACGTGACCACGGGCGACACGATCTGCAACGAAGAGAAGCCGATCCTGCTGGAGACGATTGAATTTCCAGAGCCGGTAATTCACGTTGCGGTTGAGCCGAAGACGAAGACGGATCAGGAAAAGATGGGCGTTGCGCTGCATAAGCTGGCCCAGGAAGATCCGACGTTCCGCGTGCATACCGATGAGGACAGTTCACAGACGATCATCAGCGGAATGGGCGAACTGCACTTGGAAATCATCGTTGACCGCATGATGCGTGAGTTCAACGTGCAGGCCAACGTTGGTAAACCCCAGGTGGCTTATCGCGAGACGTTGCGCAAGAACTCGGAAGCCGAAGGCAAGTACATTCGTCAGACGGGTGGTAATGGGCAGTATGGTCACGTCAAGATTCGCCTCGCGCCCAATGAGCCAGGTAAGGGTTTCGAGTTCGAGAACGCGACCACTGGCGGTTCGGTTCCAAGGGAATATATCAAGCCAATCGAGGCTGGTATCAAGGAAGCGATGGAAGGCGGCGTACTGGCCGGCTATCCAATGTTGGATATCAAGGCGACGCTGTATGACGGAAGCTATCACGAAGTGGATTCCAATGAATTAGCCTTTAAAATTGCTGCGTCGATGGCCTTCAAGGAAGCGGCGCGCAAGGCTAGTCCAGTTTTGTTAGAGCCGGTGATGTCGGTCGAAGTCGTGGTTCCGGAAGAGTACATGGGTAGTGTTATTGGGGATCTGAACAGCCGCCGTGGACGCATCGAGGGTATTGAGCATCGCGCCGGTTCACAGGTCATCAAGTCGATGGTTCCTCTGGCTGAGATGTTCGGATATGCGACTAACATGCGCTCGAACACGCAAGGCCGCGCAACATTCTCGATGCACTTCTCGCGTTATGAAGAAGCACCACGTTCTGTGGCCGAAGAGATTGTGGCCAAAACACAGGGCAGGTCGACCAGATAACGTTTAATCGCGCCGCGTGGCTTTACCGCGCGACGCACAGCGCCTGATGTCATGGGCCGAAGCGGCCGGGCAGCGGCCAGCAGAGAAAAATCAAGACGGAGCTCGAAAGCAATGGCGAAAGAGAAATTTGACCGCAGCAAGCCGCACGTGAACGTTGGGACGATCGGACACATTGATCATGGCAAGACGACGTTGACGGCGGCGATCACGAAGGTGCTGGCAAAGCAC
>Ga0181528_10000125_pt1 | contig 70944 bp, 68 predicted proteins | sample PEATcosm2014_Bin_47_FD_119742 | JGI IMG/M metagenome (GOLD analysis project Ga0181528, IMG submission 119742) | Peatland microbial communities from MTU Mesocosm Facility, Houghton, MI, USA - PEATcosm2014_Bin10_10_metaG | ecosystem: Environmental > Terrestrial > Soil > Wetlands > Peat | place...
CGCACCACGGACATCCGCAAAGTCGAAGAGTTCTTCGGCTGCAGCCACGGTGAGTAGATTTGTAGATGGCTTTCGGGCCGGAAGCCTCCTACGGATTGATTTTGTAATAGCTCCGAAAGCCACCCATGTGGGGATAAAAGGCGTGGGAGCGGTACAACTCGATAATCTGCCGAATGTGCCCCAGGTCATGAAATGCAAACTCGTGCAGCAACTCATCGAAGCTGATGGCGCCAAGCTCTTCATGCTGTCCTGTGCGGAGGGCAACCGAGTCCGGCAGAGTCTTCAGCCAAGCCAGCGTATTCTTCCGCTCCTGCTCAAAAGTATGAAACTCCGCCCGACCATCGAAATTCTTCCTTGAACGGAACAGAGCCAGTTGGTCGTAAACCGGCAAAGGCGGATTGTCCTGCTCCGCGATGGCGCGAAACCGGCACACAAATCCATTCAGCTCGACGTCGGCAAGATGGGTCAGCACCATGCTGATCGACCAGCGATCAGGCGAAGGTTGCCAATCGAGGTCGTCCTTGGTTGCGCTCACAAGCAGCGAACGCAAGGTGCTGGGTGTCTGTTCGAGAATCCTCATGCCGGGAAATACAAACCCATTCGTGTTGGTTGCCATTGGTGCTCCTATACCGAGGTCGAGGCATTCTCATCGGCGGAAGTGCCCAAACGACTTGTGAATCCTCGAAGCCTGCGAAACCTTGAAACCTCGCATCTAGAGGTCGTCCGTCTCCTGTAACTCCGATTGCATCCATTCCCAATGGGCCAATATTGCGCGTTCGTCCACATCAAGCTCTTCGTGGAAGTGATGCGAGTGCGGCACCGGCACGCGAATCATGTCGGCCTCGGCAAACTCTCTTTCCTTCACGTGGGAGACGATTTCGGTAATCGGTCCGTAGGCGTAGATCACTTCATGGCGATCAAGCACCAACTGTCCAGCTGGAGGCGCTGCCAGCCAGAGGTTATGCCGGCCATCGTTGGCGAGGTAGTTTTCAAAGCGGTCGAGCAAGGCCAGAACTTCCTCGCGGGTATGCGTCGTGGCCGATTGATAGCGTCCCGCCGGAGCGTCGGTTCGCGGCGTGATCAGCACGTATAGGACCCACAGCGGCTCCGGCAGCAGCGGAAGCAGATCGCGCAACAGCCCTACTGGCGCTGCTCCAGGAGCAATCACCAGGCGTTCCACTCCGCCCACCACCTGCCGTGCGTAACTCGGCTCGCAATTCCATGCCACGTCCTGGCCGGAGCGAACCGTTCCCAACTTCCATCTTCGAGGAGTCATCGCAGCTATTCTAATTTGTCGGGGAAGAAATCAGGTTTCAAAGTTTCAAGGTTTCAAGGTTGGAACCCCGCGTCCCTTAACTTCCGTTGTTGTTTTTTGCAATTGCGTTTCGACTTGAACTTTTGAAACCTGCGAAACCTTGAGACTTTGAAACCTTGTAATATGTTTCTGACTTTAACCTTGAAATTTTGAAACCTTGCGAAACCTTGAAACCTTCCGTTCATCGCGCCACCCAGCCGCAGGCCGAAACCGCTTTCGCGCTCATTGAGGAATACTACGAAGCGATTGGCGTAGTTGTGCGCGACGACCGCGCCGCTCTCGAACATTATCTGGCCAGTCCTGACTCACCTATCTGGATCGCCCGTGCCGATGGCGCTCCCGCCGGATGTGTGATGCTTCGTCCGTTACCGCAGATTCCCCATGCCGCCGAGGTCAAGCGCCTTTACGTCCGGCCCGCTTATCGGAACATGCGTCTGGCCCATGCCCTGATGCAGGCTGTTGAGGAGTACGCCCGGCGCGAGGGCTATGGATGGCTCTATCTTGACAGTAAGGACGATCTCCTTGCGGCGATCCGCTTCTATCTCAGCACGGGCTATGATCCCTGCCCCCGCTACAACGACAATCCCCAGGCCACCATCTTCCTTAGGAAGCGGCTTTAGCTCCTGGCTGCGCGGCAGTTGCGAAATAGCAACTCAGGCACCACCCAGCCCTTTCGTTGCCCCAGTAAATCCGCTTGTGTAAGAATCGGGAATGCCTGAGAACAAGACCCGCAAGGGCTACTTGGGATGGGGCACTGGTCCCGCCCTTAGAATTGTCGTAGTTGCTACGGCGATCGCGGCGGTCTCGCTGCGTATTCGCAACTCGCTTGCACCAGTGGGACGGTTGGAAGCTGTTGTCATCGCCGAATACTCATTCATAATATTCGTTGCGATTGCATTCGCCGCGCTCTATGCGGGCTTTGCTGAACACGTCCGTCCCGGCAAGGTCCTAGAGTTCCCAGGTCTCGTCCTGCCCGTCGCCGCACTGCTGTTCTGCGGAGTGTATAAGCTCGGAATGCATCAGTTTGGCGGATTTGACGAGGACCTGCTTGTGCACGCCGGAACATTCTACGCGCAGGGTCTCAGGCCGTATATTGATTTCCACTGCACCATGCCTCCGCTATTTATGGCCTGCATCCGTTTCGCGGTGAACCTTTTTGGCTTACGATGGGCGGCCCTTACCCTCATACCAGCGACATTCTCCGCGCTCACGTCCGTGTGGATCTTTGTGCTTCTCCGGTATTACTCCATGCCGAGGCGCTGGGCACTGGCGGTTACGATTGCCGTGGAAATGAGCACCATGCTCGCGATCCCATTCTGGTGGTACAACAACTCGAGTTCCATCGTGGTCGTGTTGCTGCTTCTTTCCGTACTGGCCTGCTTGCGGCGGCAGGAATCGTACCTGCCGTGGATTAGTTTGTCCATTTCTCTCGCGATGGTTTTGACCGCCAAGCCCAATGTTGCACCCGCCTGTCTCATGCCTCTCGCATTGCTGGTCACGAGAGACAAAACGCGGTGGACCAAAGCACTCTCCGCCGCCGTGGGAGCACTCAGCCTGGCGGCTTTGATATGCTTTGCCGCTCAGATGCCACCCACCGATGTGCTGCACTCTTATGCAGAAGTCGCCAAACTGCGCGGAGAACCGTTTCTAATTCTGCGGAAGATGGGCTGGCCCGATAAACAGTTCCAGATTTGCTTCATCTGTGCAACGGCACTCTGTTTTGCCGCGCCATTGGCCATTTCCCTCAAACGAAACGCACGACGCTGGCTGGAGCTTGCCGTCTGCACGATTGCCGCATTGACTTCCTTGGGGATGGCGGGCACCAACTCGGAGATGAAGAGCAGCGATCTTGCTCCCTTATTAGTGGGCGTCGCCATCTTGTGCATATGCCCTTGGGGCGAACTGGAAGCCAGCCGGGGCAGAAAGACCGTCTTGGTGGGGCTGCTCTCGGTTTTTATCGCGATGTCAGGCCTGTACAGCGTCATTCATCTCAGAATCTACAACATTGGGTCGAGATTGTATTACGAGCCTCTACCAACGAAAACGATCCAGAGCGGTTTTTTCGCTGGACTCGAAGCCGGACCTCGTCTTGAAAGAGTCTTTTCGCAGACCGGGGAAGCGCTGTCCCTTATCCCGGCGCAAAAGGTCTTCTTCGGGCCGCGCATGGAATTCGGATATGCGGTATTCGGCAAAACGGTGACGCCTGGAATGCCACTGGTCTGGGATACGGGAAACCTGTTTTCACCGCAGCGTCTCCCCGGGTTTCTGCTGAACTTCCAGCGGAGAGATCCCGATCTACTTATCTTCCTGAAGGACGATTACACGCGGATGGGACTGGTGGCCTTTTATATAAGAACCACGGAAACCTATCAGCGTATCGACCTCTTCAGCGAATTGACCGTGTACGTCCGCAGGAAGGAGGTCCCCATCACGTATATCAGAGTGCCTGCGGGCGATCTGGCGTTATCTAGGTGAATTGGGTTTCTGTGCTCCGCATTCCCGAAAGGTTCTTTGGTGGGCAGATGAGCTGAATCCTGGCGCAAAACCGAGGAGTTCGCCCCCGCCGTAGGAGACCGCTATAATAGAAACAGCGCTGCCCCCTTGAGACCTGTGCTGCGTCCCTCTCCAGTTGCGAGGGCGCCCCGGCGCAACGTCAAGGGCAACGGATGCCCCGCATCCCGTTTGGAGATTCATGTTTGAAGTAACCGTGCAAGACACCTTTTCGTCGGGTCACTACCTGCGCAATTACAAAGGCAAATGCGAGAATCCGCATGGCCATAACTACCGCGTTCGCGTCACCTTGCAAGGTGCGGAACTCGACCATGCCGGCCTCCTGCTCGACTTCAAGGAGTTGAAGGTGGTCATGAAGCCGATTGTGGACTATCTCGACCACAGGATGATGAATGACATTGAGCCATTTACCGTGCTCAATCCGACGGCGGAAAACATCGCCAAGTATTTCTATGACGAGTGCGGCCGGGGCTTGAAGAAGTCCACAGAAGGCCGCGTCAGGGTGAAGCAGGTGACCATCTGGGAGACCGACACCTCGATTGCGACCTACTACGAGTAGGGCTATGCATATCATTGAAATCTACAAATCGCTACAAGGTGAGAGCTCCTTCGCGGGACTCCCGTGCGTCTTTGTGCGCCTTGCCGGATGCAACCTCCGCTGCGCCTGGTGCGACTCCGAATACACTTTCAGCGGCGGACATAAGATGTCAGAAGAGGAAATCTTTGACGAGGTGCAGCGCCTGTCACCTTTGGGCGGACTCGTTGAGATTACCGGCGGCGAGCCCATGCTGCAGGATCGCGAGCTTATCCCCTTCATGCAACAACTTCTCGCCTCGGGCTACGAAGTGCTGCTCGAAACCAGCGGCGAGCGTCCGCTGGAACTTGTCCCCCGGGAGGTTCACAAGATTGTGGACGTTAAGTGCCCCGGCAGCGGCGAGCACCTGCGCTTCCGGGCGGAGAATCTCGATACCCTGACCGCGCGCGACGAATTGAAGTTCGTCGTTGCCTCGCGTGAGGACTACGAGTACGCCCGGGACTTCATTAACCGCCGCGGCTTGGCGACCAAACCCGCTGGCATCATCCTCTCACCGGCCTTTCGCAAAGGGGCGACCGGTTCGCGCAGCACGGAAAACTGCCTGCTCGACCCGCGCGACCTCGCCGAGTGGATGCTTGCCGATAATCTCAACGCCCGCCTCGGCCTCCAGATCCACAAATACATCTGGGAGCCACAGTTGAAGGGCGTTTGATTCACCCGCAAAATTGGAGAAAACCTGGGTGCCCAGATTTGCGCCGACGTTTTTCGACGATAACCTGGGAAGCGATAGCCCTACACTTGCCAGTTGAAAGAGAAATATGCCCAACTCAATCCAAACCGTAGTTACTCTCTCTGGAGGCATGGACTCGACCGTCTGCGCCACTCTTGCCGTTCGCGACCGGGGCGCAGCTCACGTCGCGGCGCTGCATGTATCTTATGGGCAGCGCACCGAAGCCCGCGAGCAGCGCGCCTTTACTGAAATCTGTGACCGCCTTGGCATCGTGCGGCGTCTCATGGTGCGTAACCAGGCTCTCAGCCAGATCGGCGGCTCGGCCCTGACGGACTCTTCGCTTGCCGTGCCCATTGCCGGACCGGAGATCGGCTCCCACGTTCCGATTACGTATGTCCCGTTCCGCAACGCCCATTTTCTCTCGGTTGCGGTCAGTTGGGCCGAAGTGGTTGGAGCAGGCGATATTTATATTGGAGCCGTTGCCCAGGATAGCTCGGGCTACCCCGACTGTCGCCCCGAGTATTACGAGGCCTTCAATCGTCTTATCAAGGCTGGGACCAAAGAAGGCAACATTCACATCGAGACCCCCCTCATAGCATTGAAAAAAGTGGAGATCGTTAAGCTTGGTCTGGAACTAAACGCTCCCTTCGAGCTAACATGGTCGTGCTACAGCCGGGAAGATCGTGCCTGCGGAATCTGCGAGAGCTGCGCCCTGCGTCTGCGCGCCTTTGAAGCTGCCGGCACTTCGGATCCCATTCCTTATATGGCGTCGCCTGCCGTTTAACCGGCACGCCTTTGAGGCGCGCGTGGCAACCAGATACTGTTCTCCGCTGGAGGCGGGAAATGACAAAGCGTATTGCAATCTTTCTATTAGCAGCCATGATGGCGGTTTTCACAGTCAGCGCCAGCGCACAGCACCAAACCACCGTCAAAGGAACTTGCAAGGGCGAGGACGGCAAGCCGATCGTGGGAGCGACCGTCGAACTCAACAACCTCGACAATGGCCATAAAATCAATCTGAAGACCAACAACCGCGGCGAATTCTACTCGATGGGCGTACCCCAAGGGAACTACAAGATCTCCCTCACCGGGGCCGATGGGAAGTTGATTTACTTCCTGAATAATGCACCCATGAGGCTCGGAATCGACAACATCTACGATATCGACATGGCTAAGGAGAGGGTCGCTAACGCGAAGGCCGCAGGCATCAGCGAAGCTCAAATCAAAGAGAATGAGAAGATTGCGAAAGCCAACGAGAAGATCCACGGTCTCAACGCACTTCTCGCCCAGGCCACGCAGCAAAAGAAGGAAGGAAAGTTTAACGAGGCAGTAGCTACCTTGGAGCAGGCTGTAGCCCAGGACCAGACCCACGACGTGATCTACTCTGCGTTGGGCGATGCGTATCTTGGAGCCAAGAAGTACTCCGAGGCCGAGACCGCGTTCAAGAAGGCGATCGAACTCGCGCCTGCGACCTCGACTTCCGTCGGCAGCTATCACAACAATCTCGCTCAGGCCCTGGTGAAGCAGAACAAGATCGAACCAGCTATGGCCGAGTACGACAAAGCCGCCCAGCTTGATGCGGCTAATGCTGGAATGTACTTCTTTAACGAGGGCGCGGTTCTTACCAATCTCGGCAAGATGGATGAGGCGATTCAGGCGTTCGACAAGGCCATAGCGGCCGATCCGACTCGCGCCGACGCTTACTATCAGAAGGGAGTCAACCTTCTCGGCAAGGCGACCCTCGGCAAGGATGGCAAGATGGTTCCGGCGCCGGGCACGGCTGAAGCCCTGAACAAATACCTTGAACTCGCGCCGACCGGAAAGTTCGCCCAGCCTGCCAAAGACTTGCTTGCCTCCATCGGAGCCCCAGTCCAGACCAGCTATGGTACCCAGAAGAAAAGCGGCAAGAAATAACCTGCCGCTGGCAATAAACTTGGGGGACGGCGAGCCGTCCCCCAAGTTTTTCTGACGAATCTTTTCGCTACTGCACCATGGCGATGCGGTCCAGCTCTCTCTGCATCACTTCCAACGAACAGCCTGAGCCTTCCACGGCAAATGCCGCCGCGCGTGCTGCCTCCACGGAGACCCCGTAGCCCCGCCCGGACAGGAACGACTGCATCACATCGGCCGTATCGCGAGCATCCAACCCGCTGTGCAGCAATTCGTTGCGCAATTCCGCTATGTCCAAAACCGAGAATTTGTCGGCGTGCATCGGGCCACCTCCACGCTCATATCTAGTAACCCGTTAGACTCAAGAACGTCGCGTTTCGTTTCAGATATAAGCGACGGCTGCCCATTTGGCCCGTATTTCGGGTCCACAAATCCAATTCCGGGGGCACATTCCTTACACATCGGACGAATATCGCCGAAGTTGAGACATTTCCCGATGTATCGCCCTTATTCCGCCTCCTGCGCCAGCAACACCGGTATCTCGTCCTCTACGCGAAACCGCTTATCGCAATCCGTGCAGCGCAGTCTTGTGAAATCCGCATTGAACCGCAATGCGCCGTGGCAAATCGGGCAGACTACCATTTTCGCCATTTGCGAGGGAACCATATCCGCCATTCTACCGGCTCCCCACTCGCATACCAACGCCAATCCCGGTACACTTAGGGAGTACGCCAGATTGGCTCCAGAGGACTTGAATGACTGCAATCATGCTCGACGGAAATCTCTACGCCTCCCAGATCAAAGCCGAAGTCGCTGAGGAGGTTCAGCAACTCGCTGCTTCCGGTCTTCGTCCGGGACTGGCGGCGGTTCTGGTCGGGCACGATCCCGCCTCCGAGTCCTATGTTCGCAGTAAGGTGCTTACTTGCGGGAAATTGGGCATCTTCAGCGAATTGGTGGCTCCACCCGAGACCTCGACCACGGAAGAACTCATTGCCCTGATCGAGCAACTGAATGCACGGGATGACATCGACGGTATTCTCGTCCAGCTTCCGCTGCCTAGCCAAGTGGACTCCAAGCGCGTTCTCCTCGCCGTCTCCCCGGAAAAGGACGTCGATGGCTTTCATCCGGTCAACGTAGGCAATCTCAGCACCCAGCGTCCCGGGCTCGTTCCCTGTACCCCTGCTGGATGCATGGAAATCCTCCGCCGGGCCAATATCGCCATCGAAGGCCAGGAGGCAGTCATCGTCGGGCGCAGCGACATCGTCGGAAAACCGCTCGCCATGTTGCTCACTAACGCCAACGCCACCGTTACTATCTGCCACTCGCGCACCAAGAACCTGCCCGCGGTTTGCCGTCGCGGAGATATTTTGGTTGCCGCCATTGGCCGTCCCGGCTTCATCACCACTGAGTTTGTGAAACCCGGGGCCACCATTCTCGACGTCGGCATCAATCACATTACCGACCCCGTGCTGTTCGAGCGTTTCTTTAAGGGCGACCCCAAGCGCGAACAGCAGTTTGCCGAAAAGGGAAGCACCATCATCGGAGACTGCGATCCCAGGGTCACCCGCATGGCTGGAGCCTGTACTCCCGTCCCGGGAGGGGTTGGCAAGCTAACGATCGCCATGCTTATGAGTAATACCGTAAAGGCCGCCAAGAGCCGCCGCCTCCCCAAGCCGGCCCAGTCTGAAACCGCAGCCCAGGGATGAACTGAATCAGGGAGGCGCATAAATGCGTAACCTGTGCCGAAGCCCTCAAGCGAAACTTTCCCTGAGCCTTGCGCGTTTATAATCTATACGAATGAAGCAGGCACAGATCATGAAAGCTCTACGACCTTTTGTCCTGGGAGTGCTGCTAGCCGCGGCATTCTTCGTCTATACCAGCCATCGTTTTGGCCCAGCGGCATCGTGGGTCTCACACGACCCCCTGAACATTTCCGAAGCCCAAGCGGCGCCTCCGCTCGACGCCGAGGAGCAGAACAACGTTGACGTGTACAAGCGCGTTGTTCCGTCCGTGGTCAATATCACCTCTACGGTGGTTTCTTACGATTTCTTTTTTGGTGCGCAAGCGCAACAAGGCGCTGGCTCCGGCTTCATCATTGACAAGCAAGGGCACATCCTCACCAACTACCACGTTATCGATGGCGCACGGAAGCTGGAAGTCATCCTTGACAACAAGAAGCACTACCCGGCAACCGTTGTCGGAGCCGACAAGTCACACGACCTTGCCGTCATCCAGATCAAGGCTCCAAATTTGCAGCCCGTGACCCTGGGCTCCAGCTCCAGCCTGCAGGTTGGCCAGAAAGTGCTAGCCATCGGCAATCCTTTCGGCATCTTCAATGGAACCATGACGCGCGGCATCGTCAGCTCCGTCCGCCAGGTTCAGGAGCCTGATGGCACCTACATTGACGAAGCTATCCAGACCGATGCAGCCATCAATCCCGGCAATTCCGGCGGCCCATTGCTCAACTCGCACGGCGAGGTGATCGGCATCAACACCATGATCGCATCGGCCAGCGGCGGCAGTGTAGGAGTAGGATTCGCCATCCCCATCAACGCCGCCAAGGCTGTGCTTAATGACCTTGTGCAGTACGGGCGTGTCCGCCGTCCTACCTTGGGTATCCGCCCCTTGCCCATGGCAATCAACCGCGAACTGGCGGAACAGCTTGATCTGCCCGTTGATTCGGGGGTTCTTGTCATGCAGGTTGTGCCAGGCTCCGCTGCCGCCCGCGCTGGAATTCAGGGCGGCAATCAGCGCGTCTATTATGGCAATTACGAGATCGTCATCGGTGGAGACCTTATTGTGGAGATCGATGGACAGCAGGTTAAGGACACACAGGATCTTGCTCACGTCATGAACAACCATCGCGCCGGCGATTCCGTTTCGATTGTCTTTTACCACGGCAAGAACAGGCAGACCGCAAAGGTTCAGCTCGACGAAGCCAAGGGAGGCACAAGAACCTAGCGGCGAAGCGGACCCATAGTTGTTGTACCTAGAGGGGGCGATTCAAGCTTCCTTTTGGCGTGCATGAGTAGCAACCAGATAACACGTAAACGCTCGTTTTCTGTGCCGTATTTTTAGTGACGAACCTTCGTCCCGGGTGCCACTTGCTGAAACGACTTTCCGACTCGATGTCGGGTATCACTCGCAATCAGTTTCTTCTGGCGATGGCTTTATTGCTGGTGGTTCTTACTTGCGCAAACCTGTGGTTCGCCGCGATACAGTACGAACTAGGATTGCCCTATGTCTCTATTCTCACGGGGCCAGGTGGTCCAACGGACAGGTTTGCAGACCTGGTCAAGATAAGTTTCTCCTACCGGACATTCACATCGGGGATTGAAGCTAAGACCATCGAGTCATGGCCCGATATTTTCAGATCCCATTATCACTCCCTGGTCTATGGGGGCAAAGAAGCCCTGGCCGCAGGCAGGTTGGCGCACTTCCATATACCGCCGCTCATGACCGTGCTATTCATAGCCGGCGCCAGTCTTACTGCCTACACTAAGACCGTATTCCTGACTTTTTGTCTGTTCTATTTGCTGTACTTTGCCTCCGTCGAATGGGCTATCCGAGTTGGTATCCCAAGAGAGCAGAGAGCGGCCAGCGTGTTGCTGCTAACTTGGTTTTTTGCGCTGGTGAGCTACCCCGCGCTGCTGGTGTTCATCAAGGGAAATTTCCATGCGGGCTGGACGTCGATGCTCATCATGGCGTTCATGCTTAGCTTGTTTGTGCGCAAACAAGTTGGGTTTGCGGCGCTGATATCGCTTGCGATTGCTGTGAACATCAGGCCGAATGCAGTTATTTTTGCCGTTGCCTTGCCGCTTGTGTTGGGGTTAAAGCCATCCATCAAGCCAATCCTCCGGTTTGCGGCCCTCGCGGTGGGGATTCTTGCAGTCTCGTTGTTTACGGCAAACCGGCTTTATCCGGACTATACTCTGCGCGCGTTCATGCAGGGACTCGATATCTATAAAAGGTTATATGTCATTGGAAGTATGGGCGATGCGTTCAACTCGTCGTTGTGGGCCTTAATAAAGAACCTCAATCCGATGAGCGCAGATTTTAACCAGATTGCGCTTTGCGGAGCGTTATCCGTCATGATGCTTTTAGCCGTGCTTTGGGGTGTGCGCCAGAGGGCAAACTGGATCATCGTTGCGCCTTTTTGCCTACTTGCGCTCTATGCCCAATTTCTGATTTGTACCCATAATTCCCGATATACGTTTTTGGTTTTCAGCGTGTTTTCGGTTTTTCTGGTTGGGGCTGTTTCCTGGGGATTATGGCGCAGCCCAAACCGAGTCATCATTTCACCGTTTATCCTGACTGCATTGTATTGCCTGTTATGTCCGGTGTTCGGAGACTATCATTTGCTGGTTTTTCTGACGCCAATACTGCTCGTGTTCTGCAACTATTCGGAATGGACTGCAAATTTTCGTCTTATGTCAGTGGTAAGTCTAGCGAGCATTCTGATGCTGGCCCCGAAGAACTACATCTTTGAAGGTACCCTGTCATGGCAGACCATTCTCAACCCTCTGATTCTTTGTTTTGCGACCTTATACTTGGTAAGAGAAGCCATTTCGAAGCCAAAGATCGAGGAGGGGCCGATTATACGGGCCTATCCCCCGCAGTTTCCGACGGAAGTGAGCTCCGGACAACACGCTAGGATGAAGTAAATGGGCTTTTTTGGCGGAAACTCAAGCGAAAGCCCAGGATCTACCCAGTAGATGCATTTAATTACTGAACTAGGTTTACACGCAGTTTGCCAAATTGGGTTGGGGATAGGCGCGGATGTTGGCACTTGCACCCTGCTATCATCTGCTCAACGCTTGTCACCAACGTTTGGCTGACAGGCGAACGTAACGGCTATGCTGGCTCATAAACGCAATCGCCGAATTGTCGCCTCCGCCAGCTTCGGGGTATTCCAACGCCTGGTGCAGGTTGGGTGTACGTTGCTGCTGATGCCGATTGTCCTGCGGGCGCTCGGTCCGGCGGGATTCGGGATATGGGGAGCTGCCGCCTCGCTGGCGTGGATGAGCGGGCTGGTGGATATCGGTACGGGCTCTGCGCTGGTGACTCTCGTAGCACGTGCGCTTGCCCGCAATCAGGTGGAAGAGGCGCGCAGTCATGTAACAGGTGCGCTAACCATTGGAAGCTGCCTGTCAGGTCTGCTGCTTTTGCTGGCCTCCATTGTATGGATTGGTGGAGCATTGCAAGGCAATGCTGCTCCCTACCTGATCGCCTTTGCCGGGTTGGCATTCAACGTTCCGTTGAGCGGCGCAAATAACGTGTGGATGGCTCTGCAAAAAGGATATATTTCCGGATTCTGGGAGTTGGTTCAGACGGTTCTGACTACGGCAGGCCTCGTCTCGGCCGCCGCATTCACAGACGACGTTCGGGTGTATGTGGCCCTGGTCTATGCCGGTCTTGTGCTGGCGAATCTGGGAAGTCTAATTCATCTATTTTTGCTGCACCCGGAGCTTCGGCCAAAGGGATGGCCAGAGTCGGTGGCATCGATACGGGAAGTGGCCGGAAGCGGGATCATGTTCTTTATCCTCGGCATTACTGGTGGCCTCTCCTTCATGCTCGATAACGTTCTCGCCCTGCAACTTCTCGGGCCTGAGGCTTCGGCTCGCATGACCATTGCAATGAGAATTTGCATGACTGCGATCGGAATGCTGATTGTTTTGTCGCAGCCACTTTGGCCAGCGTTTACGGACGCGGCACATAAGTCCGACCGTGGGTGGATTCGCCGAACATTGTTGCGCGGTTCCGCGCTGCTGGTTGGAGCTACCGCGGTTGGATCAATCGTTCTAGTGCTCTACGGCGAGCCATTATTGCGGGTGTGGTTGCATGCCAATCTTGGGATCGGCAGAACTTTGCTTTGGGCGATTTCGGCTTGGATTCTAACCCAGGCGTTGGTGCGCGTTCCGAGCCTGCTGCTGAATGGGTTGTCGTTGATTCGTTTCCAGATTGTCGTGTTCTCGGCGGCCACGCTGATTGCTTTTGCCCTGAAGTTTGCACTCGCTCCATTTCTAGGCGTTGCAGGAATTCTTTGGGGCACGAGCATTACGGTTGCGCTGATCGTTCTGCCTGCGAGCATCTGGCGAATTTACCGGTGGGCCGACGACTCCGCTAAGCACGAGGGAATAGCTACCGGAAAATTGGGGATTGCGCGCGATCAGTTCTGACGGGAGACGCTCATGGAAACTACTTTTGCGTCCCTGAGCAGTATTTCTCGCGACGCGATTCGGCAAGACTTGCAGCTCCCTTGAGAAGAGCATTTCTGAGGACATTACGGGGAAGCAGTAGGGCCGCACCAAGACGGCTGACTGCAGGCAAGGTCAACGATAAGTAGGGAAGGCAGGCAATACTCCATGCGAGTGCGTCTGACGAACTTGCTCCACGTATGCGGGTCCAGAGGAATTGGTTGGCGGTGGAACGAGCGATGTGGCGGGTGCAAGCCTTGTCCAAATTTGATAGATACTCAGGAGTCGCCCCAGCCCGACGCGATGCCAGGATGACTTCGTCGGCCAGCAACCGTGCTTCGCGCGCCCAGACGATTGGCGATGTGCCGTGCGAAATATTGTCATTTCTTGGCCGGAAAAGGACATAGTGAGACAACATGCGCGGAACGCAAGCTACCGGACCCTTGAACGCCAGTTTTGTCCAAAAAAACATGTCGCCAAGGATACGATCATCCGGTTGCGGCCCGAGTTCCAGTAAATCGCGAACGCGGGTTACGCAGGCACACCAGCAGAGCTCCCGCTTACCGGCATAGTGGTTTGCCAGGAAATCCATACTCGGTTCCTGCGGCGGTCCCACCAGGGCGGGGACCTGGATATGCTCGTAATGTACCGCGCATCCTGTATAGACGAAGGCGGATTGCGGATGCCGATCAAAAGCAGCAAGAACCTCTGCAGCAAACTCCGGTTCCAGAAAATCATCATCCGAGAGGCCGAGAAAGAACTCACCTCTCGCCTGCTCCATGAGAAATTGACCGTGCCTTGCGGCCGACATGGTCGAGGAATGACGGAAGGTGCGCAGTGCCCGGTTCGCATAGCGCGCGATGACCGAGGGAGTTTCGTCGGTGGAACCGTTATCGGAAACGAGAATTTCAATATCTGTGGACGATTGAGCGAGCGCACTCTCAATGGCACGGCCCAGGAGTTCCGCGCGGTTGACCGTAGGAATAGCAATCGTCAGGCGAATTTTCACCGGATATCCTGCTGGGCGGGTGAGTCAATTACAAGTGGCGGACCGGGTTCATATTCGAAGTTGATCCGCTCCTGTTCGATGGCGTAAGGCCGCTTCATCACCATGGTGTGAATCGCGCCGACGTATTCGCCGATTACGCCTAAGAACAGGAGATGGATGGATGCGAGGAAGAAGAATCCAATCAGGACCGGCGCCAAGCCCAGCGCGAAGTTTTTCCAATAAAGCAGTTTGTAAACCAGGTAGATGAGGGACGTAAGTACGGAGATAACCGCGCCGCCGAATCCGGCGAATACCGCCATGCGCAGAGGAACCTTGGAAAGGTTCGTGATCCCCAACATGGCCATATCGTAAAGGGTATAGAAATTGTTTGCGGTAATGCCGCGCTGACGGCGCGGCTGGTGGAAGGGCAATTCCACGCGGGGAAACCCCAGTTCGGCAATGATGCCACGGAAGTAGGGGTATGGGTCGTCGAAGGACTTGATCAGGTCAACTACCTTGCGGTCATAGAGGCCGAAGCCGGTGAAGTTCTCGTACGTCTCGATGCCGGAGAGGCGGTTGACGAGGCGATAGTAACGCTTGCGAATCCAGAACATCAGGCTGCTCTCATCGCTGGCGATCTTCACGCCGATCACGACAGGAGTACCCGCCTCCCAGTGATGCACCATGTCCGCGATCATCTCGGGAGGGTCTTGCAGATCGGCGGCCATGCCGATCACTATTTCCCCGGTGGCCTGGTGAAAAGCGTGCATTGGCGAGCGGATGTGGCCGAAGTTGCGGGTGTTGCGAATCACCTTCACGTTCTTATCGACGGCGGCCATTACTTTCAGCACGCCGAGGGTGTTATCGGTGGACGCGTTGTCGATGAAAATATGCTCGTAGCGGTAGTTGCCGAGGGAGACGATGACGGCGCGGACTCGCTCATACAATTCGCGTACGTTTAGCTCCTCGTTAAAACAGGGCGTGATGACGCTGATTGTTTTCATCGCTGATTCAATCTCCACCAAGAGCGCAACGCGGTACTATGCATTTCCTTTGTTCTTTGTTTCCTTTGCGGGAGTCACTGGATCGATTCCGCGACTGTAAATTGCCGATTTCAGCGACGGGATGCTGGCATAAGGACTGTCGATGGCATCAATCTGGATCGGCGCATCCTTCAGGACCGGCTTGAGCAGGACTTCTCCACGCATCAGTTCGCGGCAGGAGATTTGTCCTTTCTGCAACGGGATTGCGAGATAGACGTCATCGTCGGTGAGGATATGGCCTTCGGGTAGATCGGACTTGGCATACACACCACGCACCAGTGCGTCTAAATATTCGATCTCTTTGCGTGGTAAAAGACGCCTCTGGGTGCCGGGGGCTCCACACATTGCCTTGGCACGATAAAAGGTCTTAAACCACTCGTCAACCTGGTCGGGAAGCGAACAGTAGGGAGAAACTTTGACGCCGTCGCTATCTATGTCAACGTGGCGCTCGAAGGTGCGGGCACCCTTGGCGTAGGCGATCAGCATGGAGGAGGTCCAATCGTGGCATTCGTGGGTCGAGAATCCGATTATGTGATCGGGATAGCGGCCGCGCAGAAAGTCGATCTGGTTCATCTCCAGTTCGTGATCTTCCGATGGATAAAGCGAAACGCAATGATTGATGGCCAAGGGAAGATGACGATTGTCGAAGAACTGCACCAGATCATCGATATCTTTAAGCGACGAACCTCCGGTGGAAACGATGACAGGTTTTTTTGCCTTCGCAATCTTTTCGATCAGCAGCCAGTCATTTAGATCCGAGCTGGCGATCTTAAGCATCTGTATGCCGAGTTTGCAGCATATATCCACGGAGGACTCGTCAAAGGGCGTGGCCATGCTGATGCAATTTGCTTCGCGAATCGCCTTGACCAGGGCCAGGTAGTCAGCGAACTGAAGCTGAGTATCGATTGTTTTCTTGATGTAGCGAATATCTTCGCGGTCACGGAAATCGCGATGGATGAAACTATCAACGTCGCGAAGCTGTATCTTGATTGCGGCCCGGACGTTGTTAAAGCGCACGACCTGGCCATACGCGGCGATGATTTTTAATCCGCGCTCGACGCTGCCAAGATGGTTATTGGCCATCTCCAGCACAAACAGCTCATTGAAAAAATCCGCACCTGTCATATTGAACCAGCCTATATTTTATTTTCCGCCATCTCTTCCGGAGAAAGAAACGGATACATATCCTCCAGCGGTGGAGAGACAATGGTACCGTCGGGTAACACCTTTGAGCGTGAGCGTGGCTCAAACTCCTGCCGCGGATCAAGCATCACTTCAATCAGCGCCGGTCCCTTGGAGTCCAGCGCCGCTCGAACCTTGTCCATATCTGAAACTCGATCGATTCTTAGACCCGGAATTCCATAAGCGTTAGCGACTTTGACGTAGTCGGGAAATGAAACGCCGCTGGCGGGGCTTTCGCCCGTTAAGCGGCCAAAAAAGTTTTTTTGCGTGCTGCGGATCGATAAGTATCCGCCATTGTTCAGAACGAAAATTTTAATCGGTAGCTGATGGTGTTTCACGGTTTGCAAGTCCTGAATATTTAGCTGCAGACTTCCATCCCCGGCGAGGCAAATCACCCGCTTGCCGCCGCGTGCCACAGCCGCTCCGATGGATGCCGGTAAATCGTGGCCCATCGAGGCAGCGCCGGAATTCGAGATAAGGCGCTGGCCTTTGCGAATCTTCATCACCTGAAACGGCAGAATACAGGCACTTGCGTTTCCGCAGATCACCACGTCATCTTCGGCCAGCATGGCGGAAAGCAATTCCATGAAGTGGTAGGGATTCATGGGAGGTCCGGGCTGTCGCTGCCGCTCCTGCACCACAGGATAGCGCGCAACGCGCTCGCGGCACCACGCAATCCAGTCGTCATGATGGGGCGCGTAGTGCTGGGTTACGAGGGTTTCCACCAGTTTGCCCAGGAAAACCTTGAGGTCGCATTCGATGGCCAGATCCACCTTTACCAGGGGCTTGGCGAACTCCGCGGAATCCACATCAACCTGGATCTTGAAGGCATTCTTGGCAAAGGAACTCCAGTTGTAACTTACCTGGCGCAGGTTCAAGCGGGAGCCAAGAACGAGCACCAAATCTGCGTTTTGTACTGCAAAATTTCCGGCGCGATCTCCGATGGTTCCGGGCCGGCCAGCGTAGAGCTCGTCATCGCCGTCGATGAGATCGTGCGTCCAAGCCGTGGTCACCGGGATTCGCAGTTTGCGAATTGCTTGCTCGAACTCATCGAGCGCGCCGGACAACCGTACTCCAGTACCGGCGAGGATAACGGGTCTTTTCGCGGCGTTGATCCGGTTAATTACTTCGCGACATTGCAGTTGCACAAGCGCATCGTCGCTGGTGACGGCATCCTCTTGCGGGTCGTATGCTCGAAGCGCGGCTGGGTCAATCATTGCCGATTGCACGTCAATGGGAACGTCGAGCCAGCAGGGCCCCGGCCTCCCTGATTTTGCCAGATGCCAAGCTCGTTCCAAGTGATAGCGAATGGTGGCCGGGTCATCGATCAGCACGGCGTATTTTGTGATCCCCTTCGCCATGGCGACAATGTCCACTTCCTGATCGCCCAACTGCCGAAGCCCTATTGTGCCGGCGGTCGCCATGCACGTCTGCCGCTTTACTTGGCCCGAAATCACAAGCATCGCGATGGAATCGGTCCACGCGCCGAAAACTCCGTTCAGGGCATTGATTCCGCCGGGGCCGGTGGTTACGTTGACTACGCCCGGCACCCCCGCAATGCGCGCATAACCCTCGGCGGCCATCGCGGCAACCTGCTCATGATGGGTGCAGATGTAGCGAATCCGGGGTTCCTGTCCAATGCTGTCATTGAGGTGCATTGCGCCGCCGCCGGTCATCATGAAAATATCGCGGACGCCCCAGTCTGCCAGGGATTGGACAATATAGTCGGAAAGCTTGATCATCGGGCGCCCTTCAATTTCAGATCTGTGTTCAAGGTCCAACTCTGGGTTCGGCGGATTGCCTCGTCAAGCGGTACCTTGCATGATAAGCCAAGCTCCTGGCGCGCCCTGGCCGTGGACGGCACATAGCGCTGCGCCGGTCCGGAACCTTGGGTGCCGAGAACTTCCACCTCGACCTTCGGAGTCAGAGCCTCCGCCACCGCTTGGGCAAGTTCACGGATGCTGACCGATTGCTCCGAGCCTACATTGTAAGCACGCATCGGCGCTCCGCGAAACAGTATCGTCCACAGCCAGACCATGAGATCGCCAGCATACATGTAGGAGCGCAGAGCGGTGCCGTCTCCGGAGACGCGAATGGAATTTCCGTGCATTTGGTCGCGGATGAAGTTTCCAATGGCGAAATGGGCGTCGAGCTTCATGTAGGGTCCAACGAACGCAAAGCACCGGGCAATCTTCGGCTCAAGGTGAGTGTTTCGGGAAGCCATTGAGCAAAGCAACTCTGCTGCGCGTTTCCCCTCGGCGTAGGCCGAAGCCGAATCCAGAGGATCAGGGCCGGTGGTTGAGTCTTCCGTAACGTGATTGACCTCGGGGGATTGCGGCCCATAGACCGCTCCTGAGCTTAGGAACAGCAGCTTGTGGGTCTCTGCGGCTTGGGCGAACTCAAGACACCGGCGGGTGCCTTCGACGATGGTATCGAACATCAACCTTGGATTCTCTGTATTGAGTTCGACGCTCGATTCGGTCGCAGCATGAATGACGTGCGAAAACCTCCCCGATGGGAAATTGAATGTCTTCACGTCGCCAACCAGAATCTCCAGCGCAGGGTCGCTCGCCAGATGTGGAGCCTTCCGTTTCAGCGTTTCCCCATTTCGCGTGAGAATCGTGAGCCGCGCATTCAAATGAAGACGGCGATTCGCCCACAGCAGCGTTTCCAGCAGCCAGCAGCCAAAGAAACCGGTGGCTCCGGTAATAAACACTCGCTGATCGCGGAGCTCGCTCCATAGCTCGCTGGTGCGAGCCAGGCAATCGTCGAGATCGTCGCGGAGCAGTTCAGAGGCGGAATTCAATGCCAAGCCTTGCCGTCAGCCAGTGCATGAATTGCGGAGGACTGACATTTTGAAAGTTCAAGGTTTCAAGGTCAAGAGCTTGAAATCTTGGAACTCGAAATCTCGAGAACTATACCAAAGAGCATAATGCACAAAGCTCTTCGATTCTATACAGGCTTTCTTCTATACGGGGATGGGAGCCGGTCCAATCCCCGGGCTATCTGTAAGGCCGTGGTGCTTTGGGTTGCAATGCAAAGGAGGCGCTGATAAGTTTGGTGCAATCCAGGATCTTAACCGTTATGACACGCGAGAATCGAAATCTCCTGATCGTCGCCGCTTTGCTACTCCTCACGCTGCTGGTGTATGGGCGCGCGATCGGCTACGGATTTTGCGTCTCGGACGATGTTCAGCAAATCGTCGAGAATCCGACTCTGCAATGGAAGAATGCGCCCGATTACTTTGTGAAAGACGTTTGGCGGAATCCGCAGCCGCAATTCCGGCTTTATTACCGGCCACTGTTTCTGCTGTGGCTGCTGATCAACTTCAAGCTTCTTGGATTGAACCCGGCACTGTGGCATCTGTCGGTCATCCTGCTACATGGCGTGGTGGTGGTGATGGTCTACCGGCTGGGATTGCGGCTGATGGGCAACGAACTGATTGCCGTAGCGGCGGCGCTGCTGTTCGCGGTGGATCCCACCCATGTTGAAAGCGTGGCGTGGATTTCAGGGCTTACGGAGCCGCTGATGGCGGTATTTTTCCTTGGCGCATTTCTTTGCTATCTGCGATGGCGCGAGACGCAAGCGAGAGCGACGATGCTGCTCTGCGCGCTGCTGACGCTGGCGGCATTGCTCACCAAAGAAGTAGCGGCGGCGCTGCCGTTGCTGATTGCGCTCTATGAGTGGCTGTTTCCACGGGGACAAGGGGATGGGTTCAGCGGGCGCATGGCAGGGGTGGTGCGCGCCTCCGGAGCAGGCTTTGTGGCCGCCGCGATTTATGCGGGAATGCGGCTTTACGCGATGAATCACGTGGTGTTTGCGAACAACTCGCCGGCCAAGGTTCTGATGAGCTGGCCGCTGATGCTCTGGGAATACGCACGCATGATGTTCTGGCCGGTGGGACTGGCTATGTTTTACGACGTGCGAATTCTGAAACAGCCGTCGACGGCGCAGTTCTGGCTGCCACTGGGCTTCGTGATTGGCTGCGCGGCACTGCTTGGGCTGGCGTTCGCACGCAACAAACTGGCGGCATTTCTGGGTTGCTGGTGGCTGCTTCCTATTTTGCCCGCATTGATCGGCGCGTTCTCATTTCTTGAGGCGGATATTATTCACGATCGCTACACGTATCTTTCAAGCGTGGGCTTTGTGATGTTGGTGGCCTGGGGATTGAGCCGGTTGCCACAAAGCGGACGGCGGGCTTTTGGCCTTCCTGTGTTCGTTCTCGTCCCTGTGGTGGCGCTCGTGAGCGCCGGGAGCGTCCTGACGGTGCTGCAGACCCAGGTATGGGAGAACGGCATAACTCTGTACCGGCGTTCGGTCCAGGTATCTCCTAAGAATGTGCGGGCGCGAAATCTGCTGGCCAACCAGTTTTTCAAGCTAGGCGACGTGGGACGGACGCTGGCACTCTACGATTCGTCACTGCGGCTGGAGCCGAATGTGTGGGAGACGAACTTCGCGATAGGAGTCACTCTTGCCTCGGTAAATCAACTGTCCGAGGGTGAGAGCTTTCTGCGCCGGGCAAGTGCTCTCGATAACAGGAAGCCGCAGAGCTATTTGGCACTGGCGGCCGTGTTGATGGCCGAGCACCAACCTGACAGCGCACGCCAAGTGCTGCGCGAAGGTCTGCTGACTGCGGACGACACCCAGGGGCGGCTGCGAGAGAAGCTGGCGGAGATCGATTCCGCGAAGTGAGAGCGGAGTAGCAGTGTAGTCTTACCGCGGCCACAAACGAGGCTTGCGATTCAAATCCGTGGACGATGAACATCACGCACATTGCTGACACCTACATCTAGTACGCATGGGATCGCGAAGCGAATTGTTTGCAAAATGAAGATTTTGCATAGAATGATCCAGTGACCTCCGATTTCATTACCAGACTTCCCAAAGTCGAACTTCATCTCCACCTCGAAGGCTCGGTTGATCCGCAGACTCTCAGCCAGCTCAGCGAAAAGCACCACACGCCGTTTCCGTGGGCCAGCAATCGTTACAAGCCCCTGCCCAATTCGCACCGCCCGCTCACCGTTGCCGAGTCCGCCGCGCTCTATAACTACACGGATTTCACCGGCTTCCTCATTGCCTTCAAGTCGGTGACAGAGCGCCTGCGCGATCCCGAGGACTTCGAACTCATCACCTATCGCCTCGTCCAAAAGCTCGCCGCCGAAGGATGCCTCCACGCCGAAGTCTTCGTCAGCGTCGGGGTCATCTTCTGGCGCGGCCAGGAGTTTGATGCGCTCTTTGAGGGCATGGAACGCGGACGCCTGCGCGGCGAAAAGGATTTCGGCACCAGCCTCTACTGGATTTTCGACGCCGTGCGCCACTTCGGCCCGGACGAGGGCGAGAAGGTTCTCGCCAAGGCCATCCAACTCCAGAATGGTCAAGCCGGCAGCATCATTGGCATAGGCATTGGAGGAGACGAGCGTATTGCTGCCCCTGAGCTTTTCGAACAGGTCTATGCCAAAGCCGCACGCGCCGGACTCCGCCTCAGCGTTCATGCAGGCGAAAGTGCCGGTCCCGCCTCGATTTATGGTGCGCTGGACGTCCTCAAGGCCGGGCGGATCGGTCACGCGCTCCACGCCGAAGACGACCCCGCGCTGGTCGAGCGCCTCGTTCGCGAGCAAGTGCCGCTCGAACTCTGCGTCACTTCGAACCTGCGCACAAGCTGTTGCGCCGGAATTTCTTCCCACCCCTTGCGCCGGTACTTTGACGCCGGAGCCCTCGTGACCCTGAATACCGACGATCCTGAGATGTTTCAGACAACTCTTGTGCGCGAGTATCAGTTGGCGCAAGATGCTTTTGGATTCACCAACGAAGAACTGCGCCAGCTTGCCGACAACTCCTTCCGGGCCTCATGGCTTCCGGAAGAGCGCAAGCGCGAGCTGCTGAAATTGTTGTAAAGGAAAGCCGAATTCCACGATGCCCCAACCCCTGCATATCGGAATTGTTGCCTGCTCCGCCGAAGGTGCCGCGCTCTGTTACCGAACCATCTGCGCCGAATCCCCAGCCCTGCTTGGCCGCCATATGCATCCGGAAGTATCCATGCATACCCACTGCCTTGGCGATTACATGCTGGCCATTGAGCGCAACGACTGGACCGCCGTTGCCGAACTCATGCTTTCCTCTGCCCACAAGCTCTACCAGTGCGGGGCAGATTTCCTCATTTCGCCGGACAACACTATCCATCGCGCCTTTAAGCAGGTTGCCAAGGCGTCACCTCTTCCCTGGCTGCACATTGCCGAGGAGGTTGCCAGGGCGGCGAAGCAACAAGGATTTCACCGGCTTGCCATTACTGGGACAAAGTACACCATGGAGGGTCCGGTCTATCCCGAGATTCTGACCCAGTTCGGCATCGAATATCAGATTCCCTCGCCGCTCGATCGCGGTCGCATCGACCAGATCATCTTTGACGAATTGGTTAACGGCATCTTTCGCTCCGATTCTCTTGGCGTCATCAGCGGTGCCGTCAGCCGCATGAAGGCCCAGGGCTGCGACGCCGTCATCCTTGGCTGCACTGAACTTCCTCTCCTCATAGGCAATGAAACTTCGCCGCTGCCGGTGCTGGACTCCACCCGTCTACTTGCCCGTGCCGCCCTCCATCGCGCTATTGAGGCCTGCGCCGTTTCCTGAATCTGCATGAGCGCTTAACGAAATTGGGCTCCCATCTGTTCGCGGGAGCCCAATTACTTGGATTGCCATTTCTTCTACATTGAAAGACTGAATGCCGCGCCCGCAAGTTTGACAAGGAGGACAAGTCCAAAGATGGTCGCGAAAGCCACACCTTTCTTCACCTTGCTTAGCTGCGAGACGCCGACCGAGAGTAGAAACACCTGCCACAACGTGAACACGTCAAACGCCCCGAGTATCCCCTTGGCGAAGGTCATCGTGGCTGGAACAAAATATCCCAGGTTCGTAGCAAGCGGATTCTTGATGTCGAACGCCTCGGGCTCTACAAAGAACATAATCAAAATAATCAACAGGCTATTCAGGATGGTCGGCAGGTATCCGTAGGCCGCCACTCCCATCAATTCGTTGAATCGCAACTTGGCTCCAAAGCCGAAGTTGAACACTCCCAACAGCACACCTGCCACTACCACCAGCATCAGCAGGGTCGTCACAGGTGCTGCATAGCCCATGACTCGGGCGCTCATTTCCTGGATCTTTACGATCTTCTCCCTCTGCTCCGGGGGCATCTTGTCCATTTTCTCAGCGCTTTTGGGGTTGGCCTGGATCTGTGTTTCCATGACCTGGCCCCAGCCAATCTTCTTATCCAGCGTCATGCAGAACGCCACAGAGACGACGGAAATCAGCAGCCATGGCACCCACCAACTCGCATTGCGCCGCAGGTCAGACATCGTTTTAGACGGAGCGGTGAACGTGTACAGCAGGCGCTGACCTTCGCTCAACACAGGTACCGTCTCCTCAGGCAGGGCAGGGGTGCTCATGGCTTTCTCCAGATGGTGCATACTCTTCCGGGCGATTGTAGCAAACAGCTCAGGGGCAAACGCCGTTCTTGTTCCCATGCCGATATCCGCATGATCCGGGTGTTGCCGGAAAGCGCACTCCTAAACAACTTTTCAGCTTTCGCCATTTTTGCTTGCTGTTCGGTTCGCACTTCGATACAGTTCTCGCGCTATGGTTAAACAGGTTCCTATCGGCGCCAAAGGTTCGGCAGAAGAGCGTGTGCAGTACGAACACACCCTGACCGCGCATAATCATCTACTTCCGCCCGTCTATTCCACGCCAGACATGATTCGTCTGATGGAGAGCGCCGGCGTTCACGCTTTGCAAGCCTTCTGCGAGCCGGGCGAAATCTCGGTTGGCACTGCGATCAACGTCGAGCATCGTCTCCCGGTTGGCATCAACACGGTGGTGCGGGCCACTGCCGAGGTTGAGTCCATTGACGGCCGTTTCTATAAGCTTCGCGTTGCCGCCCACGAGGGTAAGCGGGAAATCGGGTTGGGGACGATCACCCGCGCCATCATCCGGGTGGACGATTTTCTGAAGAGGCACGACATCCCGAAGCCATGATCATTTCCGCCACTCTCTACTTTCTTGGTGGCCCACATCTGCCGGAGTAAGCAGATGTGGGATCTTCCGCGTCTCAGCGACCGTCCAGTAGCTGTGTCCTCAGCTCTTCAATCGTGATTTCCGACTCGCCCGTCAGCATTACCGGATCGACCGCCGAGTGATGGATGTAGGCCTGCATACCCACCTTCTTTGCTCCCTCGGTGTTTGCCTTCTTGTCATCCAGGAACAGCACCTCCTCCGGTTTGCATCCCAGCCGCTCGCAGCACAGCAGGTAGACCTTTGCCTCCGGCTTTACCGTGCCAACCTCACAGGAGAAGATCTGCACGTCGAACTCATCCAGCCACTTGAGCTTGCTCCGAATTGCCGCCAGCATCCGGTGCTCCATGTTGCTCATAATCGCCGTCTTGTATCCGGCCTTGCGCAGATCGCGCGCGAAATCGACCATTGCGGGATTCTCGTTGGTCCACTGCAGGTTGTCGCGATCGATCAGTTCCTCGGCCTCGGCGTCGCTGATCTCGAAGCCGCAATCCTTGCCGACCACTTTCCAATAGGCGACGTTGTCCAGAGTTCCCCGATCCAACTCCACGCGATGTCCCCAGTAAATGCGCTGAAACTCCTGCATCGGCTTAGCAAAGCGCGTGCTTAATGCTTGCCACTGCTCCTCGGTAGGCGGCAGCGACAGAACCTTCCCATAATCGAATGCAACAGCTTTCAATGAATGCATAACAAAAATCCTACACGCATCGCGCCTTCATATAAAACGCCGGTGGCCCAGGTCTGCGCGCTCAAATATTCTGTCCGGTATGGTGGTATCCCCTACCCTCCTATATTTCCCGGCAAAAATTTGAATATAAAAGGGTTAGGGGCAGGTTTCGCAAGGTTTCAAAGTTTCAAAGCCCCTCTAATTTTAGGATAGCAATTTTGAGCGGCGATCCCCTCACTTGGAGATGAACTCTATTGTGTTTGGAATCAGGTGGTTGGCGGAAAGCGGCGAGAATTGTCACTTGACAGGAAAGAACAGTAACTCTGGAGCCGCTTTGATAGTGGCTTCCCGTTTTGTTTGTACGCTTGCACCTGTACACTGCAATCGGCATTCCCCTTATATGGCTTTCGATCTTGTTCAAATACGCGAGCTGGCGAAGGAAAAAGAGGACGAGCCCTGGAGATTCCGGCAGTTCCTGAAGACTCAATGCGACCGGAGCGAAGACGAGATCGACAAACTCGTCATTGAGACCACTCATCGCGTGTGGGCCGGAATCGATTGCACTACGTGCGCCAATTGCTGCCGGCAGGAGAAACCGTCGTTCAGTGAAGAAGAGATTGAGCAGCTGACGCGGCGTCTCGAAATGGAGCGCGGGCAGTTCATTGAGAAATATTGCGTAGGGGTCTTTCGCTTCGCTCAAGATGACACTTCAATTCAAAGGCGCGGTAGTTGACGAATAATCGCCATATCACTCACAATCGCGCAATCTCGAGTCGATGGGCGCGAGAGTGATGGCGGAAATGCCCCCGGAGCGTTCTACTTACTTGGATCTTGCTGAGGTCCTTCGCTGCGCTCAGGATGACCCCATTCAAGAACGAATTCACTTAAGAATTTTGTTCACATCGTTTGTTGTTCGGAATGCATGAAGATATCTTGCGACTACTCGCCATCCATCCAACGATCCGCGACGGAAGTTTCGCACTGGTCTCCCCTTAGCTTCCACATACAAGAACCGCCTCTGCCTTACAATCAAAGCTCCATGTCTTTTTCCTTCCAAGTCGAAGCCACTTGCGGAGCCGCGCGCGCGGGCCGCTTCCTTACCTCTCACGGAGAGGTCCAAACCCCCGTATTCATGCCTGTCGGCACCGTAGCCTCCGTCAAGGGAGTCCCTCAGGATGTTCTCGACGAGCTCGATGTCCAGATTCTGCTCAACAACACCTACCATCTCTACCTCCGCCCCGGCGTGGAAACCGTCCGCCAATTGGGCGGGGTGCAGAAGTTCATGGCGTGGCACAAGCCCATTCTCACCGACTCCGGGGGGTTTCAGGTCTTCAGCCTCAGCGACTTGCGCAAGCTCACAGAGGATGGCGTGCAGTTCCGCTCGCATCTCGACGGCTCGCTGCACTTTTTCTCGCCGGAAACCGCGCTTGCCGCCGAAATCGGGCTCGGAGCCAACATTGTCATGGCCTTCGACGAATGCACCGAGTATCCGGCCACCTATGAGCGCGCCCGTGAGTCCATGGAAATGACTGCGCGCTGGGCGCTCCGCAGCAAGCAATACTTTGAGGCGCACAAGCACGAAGTCCCATGGTTTGAGGAGAAAACGCGGCAGCTTGGGTCCGAGCAGACCCAGGCGCTCTTCGGAATTGTGCAGGGCGGTATGTTCGCCGATCTGCGGCGCGAATCCGCCGAGCGCACGGTCGAAATCGGCTTCCCCGGGTATGCCATTGGCGGCCTCTCGGTTGGCGAACCCCGCGACAAAACCTGGGAAATGGTTAAGGAGACGATTCCGCTGCTTCCGGCCGACAAGCCGCGCTATGTCATGGGTGTAGGAACGCCAGAGGAGATCGTCGAGTACGTCCGGCTCGGCGTGGACATGATGGATTGCGTGATGCCCACTCGCGCCGCCCGCCACGGCCTGCTTTTTACCAGCGAAGGCAAATTAAATATTAAGGGCGCGCGGTACGCCCGGGACGAGGGTCCGATAGATCCAAATTGCCGCTGCAAGGTCTGTACGCGCTACTCCCGGGCTTATCTGCGGCACCTGTATACTTCACAGGAAGTGCTGGCCCAGGTGCTGAATACTGTGCATAATCTCGCGCATTACCTTGACATCATGCGCCGGGTCCGAGAGACTATTATTTCAGGGGAGTTTGCAGATACCCGTTCTGCCATCTGAGACCGGGTCTTTGCCGTTGCCGATCGCCGGTTTTGTACCCGCGCAATCGTCACCGCGTTTATTAATGTGCTGGAACTTGGAATTCGCGGTAATCTGAACTCCCAGATACCAGACTATAATTGTGCCAACGGTGGTTTCCTCGTGTGCCTGAGGGTGTGTCCCTGGGTATGTTGGCCGGTTGCGGTTCAGGTAAACACAATTCATATGCTGCGGTCTGCAGGTGCAGATTCCGGTAAGCGGCGGGAGCCCTAAGAAATGATTGCTCAGTACGCATCCCTTATTTTGTTTCAGACAGCTGGCTCGTGGATGACCTCACTCCCGATGATGGTGGCGATCTTTGCCATCTTCTATTTCCTCCTCATCATGCCGCAGCAGAAAAAGCAGAAAGCGTGGCAGAAGATGCTCAGCGAACTTAAGTCGGGCGACCGTGTCACTACCACGGGAGGAATTATCGGCATCGTTCTTTCGATCCGGCAGGGCGAAGCCGGCGATCCCGGCAGCATCTTCCTGCGAGTTGCTCCGGATAACCTGAAAATTGAAGTTGCTCGCAACGCTATCGCATCGGTCACCGTCGATGATAGCGCAAAGAAATCTTAGGCGGTCGCGGTTTCCATGAAGAAGAACCTGCTTTGGAAAGTAGTTCTCATCCTTGCTATCTTGGTCGTTTTCGTATGGGGAATTTTCCTCGGAACCGATCCACAGAAGAGCATCGAAGCCATTAAGGCCAACGGTCTTATCGCTGGCATTCAGCAGAACATCCACCTCGGGCTTGACCTGCGCGGCGGAACCCACCTGATTCTCCAGGTGCAGGTGAACGACGCCGTCAACGCCGAAACCGATCAGACCATCGAGCGGCTCAAGGATGCGCTGAAAAAGAAGAACGTCACCTACGGCGATATTCTCAAACTCGACCCGGTTGCCAATCCGCAGCGGATCACGCTGCGTGGAGTTGACATTGGCGCCGCGGGCGATCTGCGCTCGATCGTCAATGACCAGTTTGGCGAGTACGATCTAGTCTCCGGGGCGGAAAACACCTGGACCGTTGCTCTCAAGCCGACGGTTCTGGACGCCATTAAGAAGCGCGCCGTCGAACAGGCCATCGAGACCATCCGCAACCGAATTGACCAGCTCGGAGTCTCCGAGCCGGTGATCCAGGAACACGGCCTCGGCGAATACCAGATCCTTGTGCAGCTTCCCGGCGTGGACGATCCCGCTCGCGTCAAGGAAGTGATGCAGTCCACCGCCATGCTGGAAATCAGGCTGGGTTTGGACAACGGGCGCGCCTACAACAGCGAGCAGGAAGTTCTCTCCGCTCACGGCGGCATTCTTCCCTCAGACGCCGTTATCATTAAGGGAAAGAGCCTCGGCACTAAGGCAGGCGGCAGCGAAAACGGCGACGTTTATTACCTCATCAGCCGCGTCTCGGCCGTTAGCGGACGCGATTTGCGCTCAGCCGAAGCCGGACATGAGGAGACTGGCCGTCCCGATGTGATCTTCACTCTGACCCGCGACGGTGGCGACCGCTTCTATTCCTTTACGTCGGCCCACGTTGGCGAACCTTTGGCCGTCGTACTTGACGGCAAGGTTCAGGAAATCGCCAACATCAAGGAAGCCATCCGCGACAGCGGACGTATCTCCGGTTCGTTCACCGATCAGCAGACCAAAGATCTTTCGATGATTCTGCGTTCGGGCGCGCTGCCGGCCTCGATTAAGTATCTCGAAGAACGCACGGTTGGCCCCTCGCTTGGAGCTGACTCGATTCATCAGGGTGTGCGCGCCGCGCTGGTCGGCATGATCGCCGTTTTGATTTTCATGCTGATCTACTATCGCCTTGCCGGGATAAACGCGGATCTCGCGCTGGTTCTGAACCTGGTCATACTGCTCGGATTCCTTGGTTTTTCCGGAGCCACGCTCACCTTGCCCGGCATCGCCGGCCTGATTCTTACCGTCGGCATGGGCGTCGATTCCAACGTCCTGATCTTCGAGCGTATTCGCGAAGAGCTGCGCGCCGGAAAGACTCCGCCCTCCGCCGTGGAGCAAGGTTTCAGTCATGCCTGGGTGACGATTGTGGATACCCACGTCACGACCATTGTTTCGGCGGCGATTCTGTTCCTCTTCGGAACCGGCCCGGTCAAAGGCTTTGCCGTCACGCTGACCTTTGGTCTTCTGGCGAACCTGTTCACCGCCGTCTTCGTATCGCGCACCATCTTCGACAGCATCCTCAACCGGCATAAAGTTGGCGAGGCGCTTTCGATTTAGTACGTTTTGGCCAGGACTCCGGCATTTTTGGAGTTCTGGCGCTGCAAGCTCGATGTAAGGGTTTAGACGCGTCTGCGACGCACAAGAAATTCAGAGGAGCCCGCGCTTCTCGGGTAGAAGGCTTCTACAGTGGAATTGTTTCGGTCTACAAATATCGATTTTCTCAGCAAGAAGTGGTTCTTTCTCTCACTCTCGCTGATCTTTTCCGTCGCCGGCATCGCTTCCATGCTGTTCTGGCATCACATTCCGCTCGGCATTGACTTCCGGGGCGGCACGGTTGTTGACGTCAAGTTCACCCAGACGCCCAACGTCAATGCCATTCGCGCCGAACTGGATCGCGCGGGCTTGAGAAATGCGACCATCCAAGCCGATACCCGCTCCGGCAGCAACGAGCTTCTCATCAAGCTCGATATTCGCGAGACCAGCGAGCAGGCACTCGATCAGGGCAAGGAATCCATCATCAAGGCCTTGCAGACCTCTGCCGAGCCCGGCAAAACCGACCTCAACAACATCGGGTATACCTCGCTGCAGGATTATCTGCTCAAGGCAGACCCGCTCCACCTCGGCACGGACGCACCCGAGCAGTACGGAAAGATCGCCCGCGGGATCGTGGACTTCCGCGACAAAACCCGCGGCGGAGTCCTCGCCTCGGTTGCGGATGCTAGTTCGGTAGCTCCTCCTCCTGTCGTACAGATCCTTCAGCAGGATTTCTTTACGTCGGGCTTTGGCGTGCGTAACGTCGATATTGTCGGCCCGCAGGTGGGCGCCCAGCTCCGTAAGCAAGCGGTTTTGGCTACGCTATACTCGCTGATGGGCATGTTGATCTACCTTTGGGTTCGTTTTGAGCTGATCTATGGCGTCGCTGCGGTGGTCGCCTGCTTCCATGACACGCTCATCACCGTTGGCGCCTTTTCGCTGCTTAACACCGAAATATCGCTTACCGTGATTGCCGCCATTCTTACCTTGGTCGGCTACTCGATGAACGACACAATCGTCGTTTTCGACCGCATTCGCGAGAACATCAAGCTGTTGCGTAAAGATTCGTTGACCGAGATTGTCAACAAGAGCATCAACCAGACACTGAGCAGAACGGTCCTGACGTCTGGCTTGACCTTCCTAACGGTGCTGGCGCTATTTGTATTTGGCGGAGACGTGTTGCACGGGTTCTCCCTGGCTCTCGTCATCGGAATCATCATCGGTACCTATTCGTCGATCTTTATTGCCGCCCCCATGCTGGTTGCGTATCAGACGTGGCGGGGAAAGACCGCATCGGGAGCTCCCATCGCTTCGTCCAACGAGGGCCGGCGCTACAAAGCCCCCGCAAAGGCGTAGCGGAAGGATTTAGAACTGTACAGTTTCGGGCGAGGTTGGCGATCTGCCGCCTTGCCGTAGCCTCGGGTGTTTTCGTAAGAAAGTAGCCAGCTCCCCGTTTGTACCGGCTATTGTTGAGTTTCCCGGCCTGCAGGTTTACGAGTTTTCACTTTTTTTATGGCTAGATGTCGATTTCGGGAGCAAAGTGATGGCCCCCGGTGTCTATTGAAATTAGTAATACGGAGAACAGGCTTATGTTTGAAGACAGCCTTTTGGAATCTGGCGGTAGAAATTCAAGGCTGCACCGGCGTGGACCGTGGGCGACTCTGTTGTCGTTTCTGCTTCAGTTTCTGCTGATCGGTGTACTTGTGCTGATTCCCCTGATTTATACCGAAGCGCTTCCAAGGCAGCAGTTAATGGGCTACCTTATAGCCCCGCCACCGCCGCCACCACCACCTCCCCCTCCGGCCGCAGCGCCCGTGGTGAAGGTGGTCAAGCCTACGACGGAAATCGACAACAATCGACTCAAGGCTCCCACCGCGATTCCCAAGAAGATCGCCATGATTAGGGAAGATGAAACCCCGCCGAGCAACGGCGTCGTGGGTGGCGTAATTGGTGGCGTACCAGGAGGACAGGCTGGCGGAGTGGTTGGCGGCGTTCTGGGCTCCATCGTTTCATCTGCGCCCACAGCTGTTCCGAAAGCAGCTACGCCGAAGCGAATTACGGTTTCCCAAGGCGTTCAAACGGGTCTTCTTATTCGCAAGGTTCAGCCGCTGTATCCGCCTCTGGCCAAGCAGGCTCGCATCTCCGGATCTGTTGTACTCCAGGCTGTGATCGGTAAGGACGGCACGATTCAGAATCTAAAGGCCGTCAGCGGCCATCCGATGCTGATCCAGAGTGCTCTAGATGCCGTGCGCCAGTGGAAGTACAAGCCGTACTTCCTTAATGGCGAGCCCGTGGAAGTGGATACGCAGGTAACGGTGAATTTCACCTTGGCAGGCGGCTAGACGGCTGACTGAGCCGGTCTGGGTTGCTTGGACAGCATTAGGTCGTAGCCAAGCGTCGTTTCCGGAACGAATCTCTCGTGTCAGGCAGAGTCATGGTGTATTCGGGTCTGTCCGGCGCACAAGTTCAAGAACGTAAGAACCGCGCAGGCTCTTGTGGCTGCGCAACAACATAAGATCAGAAGTCTGAAAGAGTTCTGAGGAGGAAATTCAACTCATGGTTCTCGCAAATATTGCAACTTTGGCCCTCTGCAACATGCAACACGCCGCGATCCTGTTCTTTCAAGAGCCGGAAATCGCCTGGGATCCACTCAGCATGTGGAAGCAGATGGGCTGGATGGCGAGACTTGTCGTCATCGTCCTTTTCCTTATGTCCGGTTGGTCAATCGGCATCATGATTGATCGCGCGCTCGCCTTCTCGGCTGCTCGCAGCCAGTCACGCGCGTTCGCCCCGGCCGTCGCGGGTGCCCTTAAGGATGGCAAGATTGAAGAAGCCATCAAGGTCGCCGACCGCAACAAGAAGAGCCACTTGGCGAAGGTCGTCTCCGCTGGTCTGCAGGAATTCAAAGCTCACGGCGAGTCCAATGAACTTCCGGGTGAAGAGCTGGAAGCTTCGCGCCGCGCACTCGAGCGCGCCGAAGCGATTGTCCACGCCGAACTGAAGCGCGGTCTTGCCGGCTTGGCCACTATCGGATCGACTGCCCCGTTCGTGGGACTATTCGGTACGGTCGTCGGTATTTTGAACGCTTTCAGAGGCATTGCCAGCAGCCATGCAACCGGTCTGGCCGCAGTCGCAGGCGGTATTTCCGAAGCCCTGGTAACGACCGCCGTCGGTCTGTTTGTCGCAATTCCGGCCGTGTGGATGTTTAACTACTTTACGGGCCGGGTCGAAGCGTTTGACGTGGAGATGGAAAACAGCTCCAGCGAGCTAATTGACTATTTCTTGAAGCGTCGCAACGCCCGCCGGTAACTGGCATACCCCGGAGATAGGGAAGCAATGGCAAAGGGAAGCAGATTAAAGAGGATGGCCGAGGTTAACTCGGATATCAACGTGACTCCGATGGTGGACGTCATGCTCGTGCTGTTGATCATCTTCATGGTCATCACGCCAATGCTCCAGAAGGGCGTTAGCGTGACCATGGCGAGGACCGATAATCCGATCAAAATGCCGGAAGCCGACAGAGAAGATTCCCTTATCGTGGCCATCATGCGCGATGGGAAGGTGTACTTCAATTCCGATGTCGTCACACCGGAAACGTTGACCGACAAAGTAAAAGACAAACTGGCGAACAAAGTTGATAAGCGTATCTTCGTCAAGGCAGACGCTGGCGCCAAGTATGGCGACGTCGTTGCGGTCGTCGATGAGGTCCGCTCCGCTGGAGTGGATCAACTTGGCCTCTTGACTGAAGAACGCAAGCAGGGTTCGCTCGAATCGCCGGATACCGGCAAGACCAAGAAGTAGGAGGCGATCCACTATGTCTATGGCAGTGGGTGGCGGGGGCGGTGGCCCCCAGGCAAATATTAACGTAACTCCACTGATCGACGTGTTGCTCGTGCTCCTGATCATCTTCATGGTCATCACACCGCTCACGCCGAAAGGGCTCGACGCGCTAGTACCCCAGCCGCCGAAGTCCCCGCAGAAGCAATCCGAACCGGATCAGCGTACCATTGTTGTCCAGGTGCTGAAAAACAACACCGTCAAGATCAACCAGGATGACGTAGCGATGGACAAGCTGCAGGGCCGGCTTGAGGACATCTTCAAGACGCGCGCTGAGAAAGTTGCGTTTGTGAAGGGTGACGAGGATCTTACCTTTTACGACGTGGCCCAGGTAATTGATAAGGTCCACGCAGCCGGCGTGGATAAAGTGGGTCTCATTACGGCAAAGATCGAAGCCGGTCAGTAGCTGGATAGCGGGGCTGGACGAGCGGGGCGTGCTGCGTGATCAGCACGTCCGCGTCCTAGCCGCGTCCGGTACCCAGGAGTCCGTAGCATTCGCAACCGGAGCGGCATCCGTTGCCGCGGACCCGGCCAAGGAGCTTCTCCCGAGACCACAGACCCCGGCCAAAATTGGCAACGGAAGGTGACATTAAATGAACAGAATCGCACGCGTGCTGGCTGGTTTAACCCTCGCTCTCGTCGTATTGGCTGCGGCCGGCTGCACCAAGCTCCAAGCTCGCGACCACCTGAATAAGGGTGTGCAATCATACAAGAACGCTCGCTACGAAGAGGCCATCGAGCATTTCAAGACCGCCGTCAGCCTTGATCCCAGCCTCCTCAATGCCCGCATCTATCTCGCTACGGCTTACGCCCAGCAATATGTGCCCGGTGCGGAAACTGACGAGAACAAACGCTACGCTACGCAGGCGATCGAGGAGTACAAGAAGGTTCTCGACAAAGATCCCAACAACGTAAACTCCGTTAAGGGAATTGCCTACCTCTACCTCCAGCAAAAGCAGTTCGATGACGCGAAGCAGTACTACAACAAGGCCGTCCAGATCGATCCCAACGATCCGGAATCCTACTATTCAGTTGCCTTCATCGATTGGAGCCAAGCCTATAAGTTTCGTCAGGAACAGCGTAACAAGCTCGGCATGAAGGCTACGGATCCGCTCAAGGATAAGAAGGTCTGCGAACTTGTAAAGACGCACAACGCCTCCTCCGTGGAAGAGGGCATCAGTCTGCTCAGCAAGGCTCTCCAGCTTCGTCAGGACTATGACGACGCCATGGCCTACATGAATCTGATGTACCGTGAACGCGCCGACTACGAGTGCGACCAACCGAATGCCCGAAACGCCGACCTCAAGACCGCCGACGGGTGGGTTGACAAGACCATTGCCACCAAGAGGGAAAAGGCCAACAAGCAAGGTCCCGGCGGAATCGTGATTGACCAACCGCAAGGGAAGTAAGCATTTTACCGTTTTCCGTTAGCAACGGCGGCCTCTCCCTGGAGAGGCCGTTCGCGTCCCCGGATCATTGGCGCAACTCCGCAGCCCTGACTCAAGTCCCGCGCTCCTGGGCGAGGCCAACTGTCCTTTTACGCGGTTTGCCCTGCGCTCTCTGTTCCCCTTGCGCATAAGTTTTTGATAATATCCAGACCTCTGCCCCAAGTCGTCAACCAAAAGGAAACGCTGCCTAATGTTCAATAGGATTCTGATCGCGAATCGCGGCGAGATCGCGGTTCGCATCATTCGTGCCTGTCGCGAGATGGGCATCGAGTCGGTCGCGGTCTATTCCGACGTGGATCGGCGTGCTCTCCATGTGCGCAAGGCCGACTTCTGTGAGTACCTCGGCTCCGCCCAGGCGTCCGAGTCTTACCTGAACGTCGGCAAGATTCTTGAGGCGGCGCGCCGCAGCGGTGCTGAAGCGATTCATCCGGGCTACGGATTTCTCTCGGAGAACGCGGCCTTTGCCCGTGCCTGCCGCGAGGCTGGAATCGTTTTCATCGGTCCCTCGCCCGAGTCGATGGAGATGATGGGTTCTAAGACCAAGGCGCGCCAGAACATGAAGAGCGCCAACCTTCCGTTTGTTCCCGGAACCGATACCGCTCTCAAAAGTGCTGCGGAGGCCCTCGCCGTCGCGGAGTCCATCGGCTACCCAATCATGCTCAAGGCCGCTGCCGGCGGTGGAGGCAAGGGCATGAGAATGGTCACCGACGCCAGCGAGCTCGCCGGAGCCCTCGCAAGCGCCCAGAGCGAAGCCCAGCGCGCCTTTGGAGACGGGGACGTTTACGTCGAGAAATTCATCGAAAATCCCCGCCACGTCGAGATGCAGATCTTTGGTGATACGCAGGGCAACGTCATTTACCTTGCCGAGCGCGAGTGCAGCGTGCAGCGCCGTCATCAAAAAGTTCTTGAAGAGGCACCCTGCTCGTTTGTCGATCCGGAGATGCGCCGCCGCATGGGCGAAGTTGCGGTCAGAGTTGCAAAGACAGCCAATTATTTCAACGCCGGAACCGTAGAGTTCCTCGTTGACGCCAGTAAAAACTTCTATTTTCTTGAGATGAATACCCGACTGCAGGTCGAGCATCCGGTCACCGAAATGGTTACCGGGATCGACCTCGTACAGCTCCAAATCAGGGTAGCCGCGGGCGAACCTCTGACGCTCAAGCAGGAAGACGTAGTCTTGCGCGGACACGCCATGGAACTTCGCATCTACGCCGAGGACCCCGACAACAATTTCTTTCCCTCTCCGGGACGGATCACGCGCATTATCTCGCCCTCCGGCCCCGGAATCCGTCGCGACAGCGGCATGTATGAAGGCTGGGTCGTGCCGCTTGACTACGACCCGCTGCTCGCTAAGCTCATCGGTTACGGCGAGAATCGGCAGCAGGTGATCAACCGGCTGCGTCGCGCTCTGGTCGAATATTTCATTGGCGGCATCAAGACCAACATCTCGCTCTTCCGCCGCATCCTGCTTGATCCGGACTTTCAGGCCGGACGCGTTGACACGGGCTTCCTCGATCGCCTCTTGCAGCAGCCTCCCAAGGCGGACGCTCGCACTGCCCGCCGCGTTCCCATTGTGGCGATTGCCGCCGCCATCTTTGCCCAGCAACCACCGCCTGGCGCTCAACCCGCCCGCAATGAGGACGGACTACATGAGGCCGCGCCGCGCATGATCGTCGCAGAGAACGCCGGGAACAAGTCCGGCGGTTGGAAGTCCGCAGCGCGAACCGAGGGGGTGGGACGATGAAATATGAAGTTCTGATCGAAGGGCACCCGCACCAGGTAGAGCTGGAGCGCGCCGACAAGGGCTACGAATGCATAGTCGATGGCGAACGGTTCGCGCTGGACGTGGTCATGACCGCGCGCGACGTGCTCTCCATCATCCACGGCGGCCGCCATTACGAGGCCAAGCGCGAGTATTCGCTTCTCGGCGACACCCACGTCATCATCGGTTCCGAGCGCTTCCACGCCGAGGTCCGTGACCCGCGCTCCCTGCGCAGTCGCATCGCCGCTGGACAGGTTGCCGGCCCCGCTAAGATCATCGCTCCCATGCCCGGGAAGATCGTTCGCCTCATTGCCAATGAAGGCGAGGAAGTCGAAATCGGCCAGGGACTGGTCGTGGTCGAAGCTATGAAAATGCAAAACGAAATCAGGTCAACCAAGAAAGGCAAAGTCACCAGAATCGCCGTCAAGGAGGCTTCCGCCGTCAATGCCGGAGACCTGCTGGCAATCGTCGAATAAGGCTGGTCTCAAGGTCGATGAATCCTGCCAGCCCACCTTAGCCGCAAAAACAGCGGCGAAGGTGGGGTACCCGGCAATAAATATCTCCCAAAGCAAAACGCCCAGCCGAAGCCGGGCGTCTCCCAATTGCAATGCGCTTACTGTCCACTTGCCTTCAGAATCTGATCCGCAAAGTAGTTTTCAATCGAGGCGCTGTTGTGCAGTGATTCGTAGTATGCGCTCTTCAGAAGCTGTTCTCTCCGGTCGCGCAACTGTTCGCGAATCGCCTGCTGAACTCTTGGGTCATTTAGCTCTCTTTGCCCAGCCGGCTCTTTCGAGATCAACTTAATGATGCGATAACCGAATATCTGGTGGGTTCCATTATCAGCCGCCGGAAGCGGGGGGGTGTACTGCCCGGGCTTCAGCCGATTGATCGCATCGTATGCCTGTTTGTCGCCTTGCAGCGAGTTCTCAGGGATGAATCCGAGGTCGCCGCCGGTTGCGGAGGTGTCGGGCTGTTCGCTGTAGTTCATGGCAACCGTGGCAAAATCCTCGCCGCTCTCCAGCCGATTCTGCAGCATGGAAACTTTCTTCTTCGCCTCAGCCTCGTTCTGAGCCTTGTCGTTCTTCAGATTGCGAACCTGCGGGTTCGGCTGTGTCGTCACCAGGATCTGCGCCAGATGATACTGCGGCACGATCAGGTTAAACTCCGACTTGTGCTGGTTGTAGTAACTCGATATATCGTTGTCGCTGATGTTGATCTTCGAGGTGATCTCTTTGTTTAAGACCTTCTCCACGGTGATTGAGCGGCGCAAATCGCGCTTGAAATCGTCCAGCGTGATACCGCGCTCCTTCAGCCTGGCATCAAACTCTTCTTTGGTAAACGGCGCGCGGATTTCGCTCAGCTTGCTATCCACTTCCTCGTCGGTGGCAAGCAGTCCCAACTTTTCGGCACGTTGCAGCAGAATTTCGTTTTCGATCAGCTCGCGCAAAATGCTCAGCCGCAAACTCTGCGCTTGTTCGGCGGAAGGCACCTGCTGTCCTTCAGTTTGATTGCGATAATATTTTTCGACTTCCGCGCGTAGAATCTTGCGACCGTTGACCCGGGCCATTACGTCGTCACCGCCGCGCTGGCCCTTGCATCCAGCAATTAGTAACAGACTCAGCGCGCACATTCCGAGCAGCGCCGTGCCCCAGAAATTCATCTTGCGATTCAAATCGAGATTCCTCCACTCTGCGAATACGAAGCTAACGCGAGAGCATTCTTCATCCAGGAAACTAGTTTACCGATTGCCGCGCCGGCGCCAATGCGGCCTTCGTCGGGCCTTCCACGCCCAAGCTCTTCAGTTCCTTGTCCAACACCATTCGGAATTCTTCATCGGGAACCGCGCCGTCCATCTTCATCCCGTCGACGAACACCGCTGGAGTCGCCTCCACGCCTAATTCCTCCGCCTCTTTTATGCTGGCGTTCAGGTCGGTTTTCGATTGTTCGTCTACGCACTTCTTGAGCGACACGGGGTTGACGGAATGCCGCATACCCATATTCAGGGTTATGCGGTCCACTTCTGCAAGTTGCCCGGAGACCTGCCTCTGCTCGCCTTTGATTACCTGCGGGTTGGCATGCACGTAATCGGCAAAATCCCAATACGCGTTGTCGCTTTCCTTGGCCAGGCACGCCGAATCAATCGCAGCACGCTCGGACCAAGGGTGGATCTGAATGAGCGGGAAATCCTTATACACAACCTTGATCCGGTCGCCATAACTCTTCAACACGTCGATCAAAGTCTGGTGCATGCGCGAGCAGTAAGGGCACTCGAAGTCGTCGTACACCACGACCGTGACCTTGGCATTTTTGTTGCCGCGGACGGGACGTCCATTCATGTTGATCTTCGCCATCACTTCCGCCAGCGGATCGCGCGTCATATCCATTTTCACCACGGAAATCAGCGTCTTACCGTCTTTGCTCAGCAATAGCTCACGCGTTTGTACCTGCCCCTTGTAGCTTATCTTCACGGCCAGGTGATCGTACCCGGGAAATTCCGAGCTGGGCTTCCGCTCGCCCGCCGTGATGTCCACGAAGGGAGGCACGCCGAAGGTGGAACGAACTTGCCGCTCGATCTTGTGATCCAGCTCTGCGCTGCTTGGACTCTGGGCCCGGCATCCAACTCCCAGCAGCAACACACAAAGTAACAGACGGCGCATGCACCACTCCCCAACCCGCTCTAAATTCCATTCCATAGACCATTGAATTATCTCACGCGCCCACTTCCAGGACACCTGTGACTCTTGTCCCGGCATAAATAGCGAAGCCGCCAACAGCGACGCAACTCGCAGTTGCATTGCGTGTGAATTTTTGAGGATGTCATCCTGAAGCGTTAGGGACGAGCCCCAGCACAGCTCAAATATGCAGTGCCGCTGCCAATTCATGAACCGGCATCCGATAAGGTCCGGCTGAGGGCTCCGGGTGTCTTACCGCAGACTCTCCACGGGTAGCACTGCGTTCATCGATCCCGACCGGAACCCTTCCACGTCGAGCGCCACAAACTTAAATCCGCAAGCCTTGATCTCCGCGCTCATCCGGGCAAACATTTCGAGCGATAGGGCATGTTCCATCTCATCGCGTGCAATCTCGATCCGGGCCACATCGCCGTGGTGCCGTAGCCGAAACTGCCGGAAGCCCATCGCCCGCAGTGCATCTTCTCCACGCTCAACCTGCTCCAGAGCCTCGCGCGTAACCTTGCGCCCATACTCGATCCGCGATGAGAGGCAGGCCGATGCCGGTTTGTCCCAAACCCGCAAGCCCGCCTCAGCGGCCAGTGCGCGAATATCCGCCTTGGTCAGTCCCGCCTCCAGCAGAGGAGCCGCAACGCCATGCTGCCGCGCCGCCTTCTGCCCCGGACGCCAGTCCCCCTGGTCGTCAAGGTTGACCCCGTAGGCCACCGCCGCCCAGCCATGCGCCGACGCAAACTGCTCCATCATGCCAAACAGCTCATCCTTGCAGTGGAAACAGCGCATCGAATCGTTACGCTGATAATCCGCATTCTCCAACTCGTCCGTGCGCACCGTCTCCAGAGGTATCCCGCACTCTTCGGCAAACGCCACCGCGTCACGCATCTGCGCCCGCGCCAGCGAAGGCGAGTCCGCCATCACCGCCAGCATTTCTCCGCCCAGCACCTGATGCGCCGCCCACGCGAGGTAAGCCGAATCTACTCCCCCGGAGTAGGCCACCAGCACCCGGCCCAACTCGCGCAACCGGGCATAAAGTCGCTCGCGCTTGGTCGCTAGCCCGGAATCAACGGGAACTTCAGTCTCAATGCTCATGATTCTATTTTACTTTGTCGGGCCATTAGTAAAGCGGCAAGTTCCGGGATAAAAGCAGAATTGACTTTGTAAGATGCGCGGATAGAGGTACAAACTTGTTCTATGCACTACGACATTCTCTTTCGAACCTCGCGGTTTAACCTTTCGAAACCCCAACCCTACTTCATCAACGAATGCTGTTTCGGAGACGATCTAGCGAAATGGCTCGTCTCCAAACTTCCCGAAGTGGGCGTACCGTCGGACGAGCCCTATCAGGAAGACTGGGGCTGGGAGTTCAGCGCGAAGCTTGGGACTAATGGCTACTACGTTGGTGTTGGTGGACTTTCTGACGATGACCCGGCAAACCCAAATCATGGTGAGTTCCGGATCATGGTTACAAAACGACGGACCCCTTGGGAAGTCTTGTTCGGAAGGAACAAATTGAGGCAGGAAGAGGCGATTCTAGGAGCCGTGGAAACGCTGCTGAGTCGTGACCCTGGATTCACCGACCTGCGGCGTGAGTAGCTCCTGAGTCGAAGCGCACTCTCATTCTAACGAAAAGAATTCGCGATATTCTTTTGTAAGACCCAACCTAACAAAACTATCCTTTCGTTAGCTGCTTGCTAACGAAAGGAAATCGCCATATCCTTTCGTTAATCTAACCAAGGAGCTAACAGTGGCCATTCAGCGCACCACGGGGCGGTATGTTATTTCCACAACGGCAGGAGAGACGGTGCGCGCATTTGTGCCATCCCCTCTGCCACCCGACCCTCCCTTGGATCTCACTCGACTCCTGCCGCTCTTGGATCGGGCAAACCAAGCCTTAGGCCGTTTGGACGGTGCTTCTATTTTATTGCCAGACACGGCATTCTTCCTCCATCTCTATGTACGGAAGGAGGCTTTGCTCTCTTCCCAAATCGAAGGCACTCAGTCCTCCCTTTCTGATCTGTTGCTCTTCGAAAATGAAGATGTTCCCGGCGTCCCGCTCGACGATGTTCAAGAGGTTTCACACTATGTTGCGGCCATGCAGTACGCTCTCAATCGACTTCGCGGAGGTTTTCCGGTTTCGCTACGTCTCATACGAGAGATTCATGGAGTACTTCTAAGTGACGGGCGCGGTGCCGATAAAGAGCCCGGCGAGTTCCGCCGCTCGCAGAATTGGATAGGAGGCACTCGCCCCGGCAACGCCGCGTTTGTTCCACCCCCACCCGAAGAACTGGATACAGCCCTGGACCGCTTTGAGAAGTTTCTGCACGATGAAGAAAACAGCCTTCCATTGCTCGTACAGTTGAGTCTCATACATGTGCAATTCGAAACCATTCACCCTTTTCGTGACGGAAATGGCCGAATCGGACGACTCCTGATTACACTGTTGCTGTGCGCCAAAGGAGCGCTACGTGAACCGCTGCTCTATCTCAGTCTTTATTTCAAGTCCAACCGAACCCGCTACTACGAATTGCTGCAGAAGGTACGCGTCGAAGGAGTCTGGGAAGAGTGGATAGAGTTTTTCCTTGAGGGAGCAGCTTCTACAGCAGCGCAGGCGGCGGAGACAGCCGGACAACTCGCTCAGCTCTTCGCCGAAGACCGCCGTCGCATTCAGAGCCTAGGTCGCGCAGCGTCATCTGCATTGCGTGTTCACGAATACATGCAAAAAAAACCGCTGGTAAATATTCCCAAGGCTGCTGAGGCACTCAACCTAACAGCTCCCACTGTTGCCTCTGCTCTCAAGGAACTCCTTGCCCTCGATATAGCTCAAGAAATAACTGGACGCCAACGTGGCCGCACGTATGCCTATAAGGAATACCTGAGGATTGTCGGTGCGGGCACCGAACCCATTCCCCGCTAAACGCAAAAGCGCCGCCCCTGTTGCAGAGCGGCGCTCGAATCATTCTAGGCGTTACAGAATGTATCTGGAGAGGTCGTGATCCTTCACGATGTCGGCCAACATGGTGCCCACGTATTCGCGATCGATTTTCACTTCCTTCTCTTTCAACTCAGGAGCTTCAAAGCTGATCTTGTCCAGCACTCGCTCCATGATCGTGTGCAACCGGCGGGCCCCAATGTTTTCGGTTGTCTCGTTCACCTTAAAGGCAAACTTTGCGATCTCTTCCAGCGCGTCCGGGGTGAACTCCAGCTTCAGGCCTTCGGTGTCAAGCAGAGCCACGTATTGCTTGGTCAGAGACGACTTCGGCTCGGTCAGAATCTTTACGAAGTCTTCCACCGTCAGCGATTTCAGCTCCACGCGAATCGGAAAGCGTCCCTGCAGTTCGGGAATCAGATCGCTTGGCTTTGAAACGTGAAAAGCTCCGGCTGCAATGAAAAGAATGTGATCGGTGCGCAGCATTCCATAGCGCGTGTTGATCGTCGTTCCTTCCACGATTGGCAGAATGTCTCTTTGCACGCCCTCGCGCGAAACGTCTGGACCGTGTCCGCTTTCGCGTCCCGCGATTTTGTCGATCTCGTCGAGGAAAATGATTCCGGTCTGCTCAACCCGATCCAGCGCCGTCTTGGTCACCTGATCCATGTCAATCAGGCGCTGCTCTTCTTCCGCGATCAGATAATCAAAGGCTTCGCTTACCTTCATCTTCCGTTTTTTCGTGCGCTGGCCAAAGATGTTGGGCAACATGTCCTTGAAGTTGATGTCCATGTCTTCGATGCCCTGATTGCTGATAATTTCAAAGGCCGGCATGTTCTTTTCGCGAACGTCCAGCTCTACGGTGCGGTCGTCCAGTTTGCCTTCACGTAATTGCTGGCGCAGCTTTTCGCGTGAGCGCGAAGTGCTTTCGATCGGCAGCGTGATAGCCGTGGACTCGCCCATAATCGTCGTCGGTCCGGTAGCCGTAGAGGATGAACCATCGGCGGGCGCGCTTGTACCTGTTGCGCCAGTCGTAACCCCCGGAGTGGGCGGCAGCAGCAGGTCCAGAATGCGCTCTTCCGCATTCATCTCGGCTTTTTCCGCAACGTCCTCCAGCTTTTCCTCGCGTACCATGTCGATGGCGATTTCAATCAGATCGCGGATCATCGATTCCACGTCGCGGCCCACGTAGCCTACCTCGGTGAACTTCGAGGCTTCCACTTTCAGGAACGGAGAGTTTGCCAGCTTGGCCAACCGCCGCGCGATTTCTGTTTTTCCCACGCCGGTTGGCCCAATCATGATGATGTTTTTCGGCATCACTTCTTCGGCCATGTCCGGCGAAAGTTTCTGCCGCCGCATCCGGTTCCGCAGCGCGATTGCCACGGCGCGCTTCGCGTCATGCTGGCCCACCACGTACTTATCCAATTCGGCCACAATCTCGCGCGGCGTCAATTCGTCCAGCGCGATCAGCTCTTCTTCAACGGTTTGTGGCAGGTAAATCGCCATTCGAATTCCTTTCGACACCGGGCTGCTGCCCGTTTGTGTGAGCGCCTAAAACTTACGCACATGGCGTTCCTCGCCTCAAGCGAGCTGCCTGGCGCTTCTACAGTTCTTCAATAGTGAACTTTTCGTTCGTATAAATGCAGGTCTGTCCTGCAATTGTCATGGATGCCTGGGCGATCTTGAGTGCGTCGAGGTCGGTAAATTGCAATAGTGCGCGGGCCGCGCTCAGTGCGAAGGGCCCTCCACTGCCGATGGCGGCAATGTCGTCGTCGGGCTCAATCACGTCGCCGTTGCCGCTCAGCAGATAGGTCTGCTGTTGATCGGCTACGAGCAGCAGCGCTTCCAACTGGCGCAAACTTTTGTCGGTCCGCCAATCCTTCGCTAACTCGACTGCCGAGCGTCCTAAGTTCCCCGCGTATTGTTCCAGCTTCGTCTCAAAACGCGCAAACAAGGAAAAAGCATCAGCCGTAGAGCCTGCGAATCCAGCCAGGATCTTTCCCTGGTATAAGCGCCGTATCTTCCGCGCGTTTTGTTTAATGACATGGTCGCCGAGTGTCACCTGCCCATCGCCCGCCATCACCACCCGGCCGTTGCGCCTTACGCAGAGCACGGTTGTGGAGCGGATGCGTTGATTGTGGGAAGGTACCTCGAAGGAAAGAGAGCCAGCAGTCGATTTCATGGGCATTGGCGTAGACCTTGATTATAACAGCGCAGCCGCCCGGGGAGTTCCAAAGCCCTGAATATCCCGTACCTTCGTAATTTCATCGCCCACAAGGAACGTCGAAAAAGGAAACTCCGGCAAGGTAACTGACATCTATTAGACCAGTGGGGACGAATCGCAAATGTTTCCATTGACGCTGCAGCTCCCGGTTGGTAAGCTCAACGAGTCGTTCCAAAAAATTACCAGGCAAGGGAGGGGGCGGTTAGACGCTCCACCGGGCACCGTCTAGCGTGCCAGAATGCCTTTGGCCTGAGTACAGCGGCCGCATCTTTTGAAATCTTCGGGAGAAAATATTGCGGAGACGATGGTACATCCTTTTTGTCGCGCGCGACTCAGAGGGACAGCTCCGCAAGATCCCAATCCCCGTTCATTACCTCTATGTATTTCTCGCCGGCGCCCTCATTGGCATGTTCACCATTACCGGCATGGCGGGCTCTTATGCGCGCATGTTGTGGAAGGTGGAGCGGTTTAACGAGCTTCGCGCCGAGAAGGACCAGATCAAGCGTAACTACTCGAAGCTTGAGCAAGCATCAAAAGAGAAGGACGTTCAGGTGGCTTCGCTCGGCTCCATTGCCGGTGAAGTCTCTGCGCTTTATGGATTGAAGACCAATTCGCGTCTGCTCCCCACTAATGACAATGTGCAACCGGAGCAATACCAGGCTTCACTGAATACGCTTTATGCGCTGAGGGGCTCGGCTCTTACCGGAGCCGCTGCCGCCGGTCTTCAGGGTGGGACGCAACGACTTTCATCGCTTTCGGATTGGACACGAGCCGCTGACGCTCCTTCGCTGTGGCCGGTTGAGGGACGCCTTACAAGCTCTTTCGGCGAGCGGGTCGATCCCTTTAATGGAGAAGGCGCCTTTCACAGCGGTATTGATATTTCCGTTCCCTACGGCACTCCGGTTCACGCCGCTGCCGACGGTGTAGTCAGCTTTGCCGAATTCATGAGCGGCTACGGTCGTCTTATTCAAGTCGATCACGGACACGGCGTTGCCACGCGCTACGGACACCTCTCCGGATTTGCCATCACTCCCGGCCAGCACGTTCGCCGCGGCCAGATTATCGGATATGTTGGCACCACGGGACGCGTCACTTCGCCTCATCTGCACTACGAGGTTCGTATTCAGACGGTTCCGGTCAACCCCCACAAATATCTCCGCACCACCATGGCCCAGATTGGCAAGCAAGGCTAGACCCGACCGCTGTTCGCGTTCTCTATAGTTTATTCATGTTACGGAATGTGCCCTGAAAAACGCATTTCAATGCGCATTTTTGTATTTACGAAACTTTTTCTGCACGCAGGCGTCTCTTTCGGGGTAATCTTTCAACCACGTGACCCATGAGCATTCTTAATTATTGTGCTGCGAATCCCGCCACCGTTCCTCTCACCGCCAATGTTGCCGAAGCGATTGAAGCTATGATTCAGCGCCGCATGGGCGCCGCCGCCGTTGTCGACGAGCAAGGCGTCGTTGCCGGATTCTTTACCGAACGCGATGTCATGACCCGAGTCGCTCTCAGTGGCCGGGACCCGCACAAAATTCCCATCATTGACGTGATGACAACCCCGGTATTGATGGCGACGCGCTCCACCTCCATCGCCGAGGCCACCGCCGTCATGATCAATCACCAGAAGCGTCACCTGCCCGTGGTCGAAGACGATGGCCGGCTCATCGGAATCCTCTCGATTCGCCACGTTCTGGAGCGCAAGGTAGACGAACTCACCAACCAGATCCGCGAGTCCGCCAGCGTATAACGTGTTCTCATCATCTCGATGAATGGTCATCCTGATCGCGGGTGCATGCCCCGGGCACGGCCATAATCAATCCGCGCGATCCTTGATTTTTCGACCAAGCGTCGATCTCGCGGTCACGACCACTTCAGCTTCAAGTGTGGGTACGCGCTTCCCCCCGCCTACCCTTTTCGATTAATCTGCTCTGTCATGCCTATTTCGGAAAATCGTCTCATCGAACGCATCGCTCGCGCCAGCGAAGCCGCCCGCCCGGTTTTGCGCCGAAGTGTTCCGGCAAGGGTTATTGAATCCATTGGAGACGATTGCGCCACGCTCTCCACTCTTCCCGGCACTGAAACTCTTGTTACGACCGACTTCTCACTGGAGGGCGTACACTTCCGCCGCGAGTGGCATCCGGCTGACTCCGTAGGGCACCGCTGCCTCACCCGCGGACTCTCCGACATCGCAGCGATGGGAGGCGAGCCCTTTGCCGCGTTCCTCTCACTTGCCATGCCTCCAGATCTGCCACAGCGCTGGGCTGACCAGTTCTTCGACGGCCTGCTGAACACCGCCAAGAAAGCTGGCGTCACACTGGCGGGAGGCGATATCGCTCAATCCCCCTCGGGAATCCTCGCCGACATCACAGTCATGGGAACCGTGGCCGCAGGCAAGGCCATTCATCGCAATACCGCCCATCCCGGTGACCGCATCTTCGTCAGCGGAGAACTCGGCGCGCCGGTCGCCTTGCTGGAACGAATGTATGCTGCTCCCGAGCGCCGTTTCCGCGCTTCCTCCTACCCGGCACACTTCTATCCACAGGCTCAACTCGCGCTCGCCCGTTTTTTGTGCGAGAAGCAAATTCCCTCCGCCATGATCGATATCAGCGACGGACTCTCGATTGACCTTGCCCGCCTCTGCCGCGCCTCCAAGGCCGGCGCCCTGTTGCAAGAGAACGCCATCCCCATTGCCTCGCTCAATCGCCACGAGGTTGAATTGCGCCACGCCCTACACGGAGGGGACGAATACCAACTTCTGTTCACCGTCCCACCGGGCCGCCGCCTTCCTGCCGAATACAAGGACGTCCCGCTCTCCCTGATTGGCTATATCACCGAGGGGGAAGAAATCTCCATTGAGCACGAAAATGGCTATATTACGGAACTCGAGGCCCTGGGCTGGCAGTACTTCACTCCGGAAGCCGCGCGCGCCAACAAGCGAGCCAAACGCAGGTAACGCCCAGCTTCGGGCACCGTCGGATGGCCCACTACCGCTCGCAGTTGGAGATTGTTGGGAGCGACGTTCTGTGCTCTCGCCGAGGGGTGCTTGCCGCGCGCGTGTCAGGTCGCGTATCATCGGGCAGATATGAACGTCATCTCCCGTCCTCCCAATCTTCGCGAAAAAGGGCAGATCATGTCTGCCTCCGAGATCGAGCGTACGCTGGTTCGTCTGGCGCACGAAATCGTCGAAAAAAACAATGGGATCGGAAGTCTTGGCCTCATCGGCATTCGCCGTCGAGGCATTCCGATTGCCGAGCGCCTGGCAAAACACATTGAACGGATTGAAAAGTCCGCAGTGCCCGTGGGTTCGCTGGACATCACGCTCTATCGCGACGATCTTTCCACGGTCGGTCCGAAGCCCGTGGTGGAGCCGCGCCCGATTGGTTTCAATATCACGGACAAAGATATTGTACTGTGTGACGACGTGCTCTACACCGGGCGCACCGTACGCGCCGCATTGGATGCGTTGTTTGATCAGGGACGTCCTCGGAGCGTGAAACTGCTCACGCTGATCGATCGCGGACATCGCGAACTGCCGATTGAGGCAAGCTTTGTCGGACGCCGGGTTCAAACTACGGACCAGGAAATCATCGAGGTCAAACTCACCGAGACGGACCAGATGGAAAAGGTACTCATGGTCGAGCGCCTACCGGATTCCGGAGACTAAGCGAAGGACCACATGAAAGCCAAGCCCCGGTCGCTGCTCGGGATCGAGCCGCTGGATTCGCGGCAGATCCTCGAAATTCTCACGCTGGCCAAGCGTATGAATCCGGCCCGGCCCCGCACTACTCTTCGAGGCCGGCGCATAGCCCTTCTTTTTTACGAGAACTCAACCCGAACCCGCACGAGCTTTGAAATTGCCGCGAAATCACTGGGCGCATCCACCGTCGTCATTCATGCCACGACTGCCAGTATTGAAAAAGGCGAGTCGCTGAAGGATACCGGACAGACCTTGCAGTCAATTGTGGATGCAATTGTGATTCGGCATCCCAGCTCGGGCGCTCCGGTCATGCTGTCGCGGCTGATCGATATTCCGATCATCAACGCCGGAGACGGAATGCACGCGCATCCTTCGCAGGCGCTGCTCGATGCGTTTACTATTCTGGATCACAAGAAGAGCCTGAAGGGGCTGAAGATCGTCACCATTGGCGACATCTTCCACAGCCGGGTGGCGCGCAGCGATGCGCACCTTTTCAGCAAACTCGGCGCGCGCGTGGTGTTCTGCGGACCTGACGTTCTGCTGCCCGAGTCGGCGCGCGAACTGGCGCCCGGGGTGGAAATCGTGCGGGAGATGGATGAGGCAATTCGCGGCGCTGACGTGGTGATGATGCTGCGCGTGCAGCAGGAACGTCTCTCCGGAATGCAGATCAACATCGACGAATACATCCGCCGCTATCAACTGACGGCGGCAAAACTGAAGCTCGCGAAGAAGGACGCCATTGTAATGCACCCCGGTCCGATGATTCGTGGCATGGAAATGACCGACGAGGTTGCGGACTGCGCACAGTCAGTGGTGCTGGAACAGGTATTGAACGGGGTAAAGGTGCGCATGGCAATTTTGGTGGCGCTGTTAGGAGCAAAGCGATGAGCGCAATCCTGCTCAAGGGCGGGTACGTCGTCGATCCCGCTAGAGGCTTCGAGGGTCTGGCCGACGTCGTGCTCCGCGATGGCCGCGTCGAGGAGGTTGCCGAACCGGGCGCGAGCAAAGCTACGGTGGATGAGACGCTTAACCTGAAAGGGCTGATCGTTTCCCCGGGATTTATCGATCTTCATGCTCATCTGCGCGAGCCTGGACAGACTCACAAGGAAAGCATTGCAACCGGAACCGCAGCGGCGGCGGCGGGCGGATTCACCTCGATTTGCGCGATGCCGAATACGCGTCCCATCAATGACTCTCCGGCGGTGACCCGCTGGATGCAGGACGAAGAGCGCGGCGCAGTGGTCAACGTCTTTCCCATTGCGGCTGCGACGTTGGGTAGCCTGGGAGAAAAGCTGAGCGATTATCGCGGGCTGAAGAAGGCCGGCGCGGTTGCTCTAAGCGACGACGGCAAGCCGATTCTCGACGACCACATCATGCGCGAAGCGCTGGCGCTGGCCGCCAAGGTGGGGCTCCCGGTGATTCAGCACGCGGAAGACACAAAGATTTCGCATGGCAATCCGATGAACGAGGGAGCTACCTCGTTCAAACTAGGGCTACGCGGCCAACCATCGGCCTCCGAATGGCAGATGGTGGAGCGCGACATTCGACTGGCAAGCCAGGAGGGCGGACGCCTGCATGTGGCCCACGTCTCCACCGCGAAGTCGCTCGACATGGTACGGCTCGGACGCGCCTCGCAGGTGAATGTGACGGCAGAGGTCACGCCCCATCACTTCCTGTTCACCGACGAAAGCTGTTCGAGCTATGACACGCGCTACAAGATGAATCCGCCGCTGCGCTCGGCGGCAGACCGCGAAGCCATGCTAGCCGGATTGATCGATGGCACCATCAACGCCATTGCAACCGACCATGCGCCGCACGCCTTGTATGAGAAGGAAGTAGAGTTCGACAAGGCCGCCTTCGGCATCACCGGACTTGAGATTGCACTGGGCGCAACCATTACGACGCTTTACCACACCGGCAAAATTCCGCTGAGTCGCGTGGTGGAATTGCTCTCGGCAAATCCGGCGAAGATTGTAGGGCTTGATGGCCGGGGCACATTGGCCGTCGGGTCCGTCGCGGACGTTACGATCTTCGATCCGAAGAAACGTTGGAAATGCGACGTGACCAAGACTCGCTCGCGGTCTCGCAACTGTCCGTATGACGGTATGCAGTTCTACGGCAAGGTGCGCGCTACGATTGTCGGCGGCAAAGTTGTGTTCAGCGATTTGTAAGGACGGAGCAGGGATTGCAAAAGGCCCGCTTCGCGCGGGTCTTTTGCTGTTAGAGTGGGATTTCCAGCCATGAGTGATGTCGATTCCATCCTGACCTCGATTTTCGGACTCGAAAAATTTCGCCTGCAGCAGCGCGAAATCGTCAACGACGTGCTGGCGGGCCGCGATGCGCTGGTTGTAATGCCGACGGGCGCGGGCAAGAGCCTTTGCTATCAACTGCCCGCCGTATCGCTGCGTGGGCTCACGCTCATCATCTCTCCGCTGATTTCGCTGATGACCGACCAGGTCCGGCAAATGCGCGCTCTGCGCATTCCGGCCATGATGTTGTGCAGCGGCCAGTCGTGGGACGAGCAGCGCACGGTGATGGCAAAAATGCGCGATGGATTCCGAGGGCTGCTCTATGTTGCGCCGGAGAGATTCAGCGCACCGGGATTCTGTTCGATCATCACGCAGCGCAAATTGTCGCTGCTGGCAATCGACGAGGCGCACTGCATCAGCCAGTGGGGACATGATTTCCGTCCCGAGTATTTGCGCCTGGGCGAGGTGCGCAAGCAACTGAACAATCCGTTGACGATTGCGTTGACGGCGACTGCGACGCCAGAGGTTCGCAAAGACATTGTGCGTAACCTCGAACTCAAGAATCCGGCAATTCACGTCACCGGCTTCGACCGCCCAAATCTGAGCTATCAATCGATTGTGTTTGCCAAGGCGAAAAACAAGCAGCAGGAATTGCTCGACTATCTCTCGCATCAGAAATCGGGCGGCATCGTTTACTGCTCAACCCGAAAACAGGTAGAGGAAGTTGCGTCCCTGCTCGCAGGCAAATTGCGCGGGCGAACCGTGACGGCCTATCACGCCGGGATGGAGCAAGAGATGAGGAGCGGCAACCAGAGCCGCTTCATCGATGGCGATGAAGCAATTGTGGTTGCGACAAATGCATTTGGCATGGGCATCAACAAACCGAATCTGCGCTTTGTGATTCACTACAACCTGCCGGGAAGCCTGGAAGCCTACTACCAGGAAGCGGGACGCGCGGGACGCGATGGGCTGCCCGCGGAGTGCATTCTGTACTTCGCTCCGGCAGACGTGATGATGCAGAAGTTCTTTATCGAGAAGATCGGGGAAACCAACGCTAATATCACTAAGAAAGAAATTGCGGTGTTGCAGGCGCGGGGCAACAAGCAACTGAACGCCGTGCAGAACTACGCACGGTGGGAGCGCTGTCGGCGGCGGCAGATCCTCGAGTATTTTGGCGAAGACAAGATTCCGGAGAATTGCGATTGCGACGTTTGCCGCGCTAAGAATCCAAAGCTGAAGCTGACAGGGCGTGCCGCGGCGGTGGCAGTGGAGAGTTCGGCGCGCCGCGCGCAGCAAAGCATCTCCGAGGGTGCGCCGGAGCCCGCGGCCGAGCCCGCGGTCCCAGCCCGCAGCGCCTCGCGAACACCACGTGCAGAGTTTGTGGAGCGGGCAATCGGTCCGGTGACGCTGGGTTCAGGGGACGCGCGACTGGGGCGGCTGAAAGAGCTTCGCAGGGACGTGGTGCGCGCTCTGGGAACAATCTTTTTTCAGCACATGCCAGATGAGTTACTGAGCAGGCTCGTTGCAAATCCGCCAAAAACTGTCTTGGAATTGCGCGACGATTTCGAGATACACGCGAAGATCATCGAAAATTTTGGAATGCGGCTCCTGCAGGTGTTGAGTATGGGGCAGCAGACGCAGAGTCAACAACTCCACGTTGGTCAACCGATGACGAACGTTGGCCACCCAAGCGTTTCAAGGTATTTCAGCGGGCTGGAAACCACTGTTGTGCGTACACCATCTCGCGAACGGGAAGAGCGAGCGCCGCGTGCAAAAGTAGAAGCGTCCAAGAAAGTTGCAGGCGGCAAGGTAGGAATGCATCACGGGGGCACCGTAGAAGCACGCTTTGAGAGATTGCGCACACTGCGGTTGGAACTTGCCCGCAAAAACAATTGGCCGGCATATTGTGTACTTCAAGATGCGACGCTTTTGGAGATCGCTCGTTCGCAACCCCGCACGATGCGTGAGCTATTAGAGGTCAAGGGCATGGGGCCGAAGCGTGCTGAGAAGTACGGGAAAGAGTTGCTGGCAGAACTTGCAAAAGGGTAGTGCTCGCGATCCGTTGGGCTTCGTAGGGCTCCAAGGCCGGAACGCCAAGAAACGCCGGTAGCCCGCGCAAGCCTTCTGTCGGCTTGAATGGACCACCCGACGAGCCGATTCCCGTAATATACGGCGAGAAATTTGTCCATTCAGAAACTGATTACCTTATCGACCGTTTCGGTCCACTCTACGAGTTCGTCGAGAGTACTGCGACGCACCTCCGGAATGAGAAATTCGGGGGCAATCCCACGAGCTTCCATGCAAGTGCCGCAGGCGGCAACCGCCGCTCCGTTACCCGAGATCGTACGCAGCATTTCCTGAGGGTTGTAGTCGGCGTGGGCGGGATTTAATCCTGCAAGGCCGCAAGTTACGGCGTCCCCGAGAAGAAAGACTCCGATTGGGGCTTTGCGTGACAAGGAAACCGCCAGCCTCAAGCCGTTGTGCGCCCTCTGGCTCCCGTAAGGAGAATCGTTGAAGATGATCAGGTATTTCATTGGAGTTTCTCATCCTTCCTTCAAAAGTGGACCACCGCTAAGTGGCATTGCGGACGCCCCTCAATAAGGCACCGACGTTTGTGATGAAAGTTAATGGACTCACGCGGAAGGCAGGAGCGAAAATGCCTGCCACTCCGATCACGCACAATCTCAATCCCACGTTGAAAAGCAGGTTAAACATCAAGATGGATTGAGCGTAACGACAGACCGTCAAGAAAGGGGGAGATTCAGGTAAATCCGCGATTGTTGTAGATTTCCATGCGCAGTGCCCAAAATGCACGCGGGGTGTTACCGGCGCATCGGACGCTGCAGAATCCGTTCTCGCAAAAACAATTCTTCAGCCGACAAACCGGCATCCGGCGCATTGACAAAGATGGCGGAAGCGTGTGTGAGTCGAACACACCAGAGACAGGCTGAGCCTGCCTCTCGCCGGTTTTGAAGACCGGGAGCATCACCGGATCCTACGCGCTTCCGAAAGTGTCCTCTTTTATTATCAGTACTTGTACGCCTCACCTCCGAACATAGTCAAACATAAGGATGACGTGAGCGATCCATGCGATTCCCGGAGCCTGTCACGAATCAGGTGCCGCGCCCGCAGACTTGCGGAATACGAAGTCTTGCGGAATCTGCGTAGCCGCGCGCATACTGAACCGGACAAGCGGACGGAAGGGGTTTGCGATTGCGCCTTGAGAGCCGCTGGTGAGTGTCCTGCCGATAGTAATGGAGAACCGTGACGACTGTTCCCATGTCCGAAATATTTCGCCGATTGCCCGCCGTCGATGAACTGCTTAGGACGCCCGAGGTGGCTGCGCTCGTAGCCGAGCACGGCCGGCTGAACGTGACCGAGGCGGTGCGCGAGGAACTTGTTCAACTGCGCGCGGAGATTTCCAGCGGCCGGCTCGAAGGCGACAAACTGGAAGAGACACTGGCCGCGTTGCCCGATGCAGTAGGGCGTCGCGTCGCACAGGCGATTGCGTATTCTCTGCGCCGGGTGATCAATGCCAGCGGCGTTTTGCTCCACACCAACTTGGGCCGTGCCCTGCTGTCGCGTGAGGCGGTGGAGCGCATTGCTGAGATCGCGACCGGATACAGTAACCTGGAATTTGATTTGGAGAAGGGCGTGCGTGGGCGTCGCGACGAGCACGCCCAGCGTCTGTTCGCACAGCTATTTGCGCGTCGCGGCGTAGCCCAAACCGCGACCCTAGTGGTGAACAACAACGCGGCGGCAGTGCTGCTGGCGTTGGCGGCGCTGGCCGATGGCGGTGAGGTCATCGTCTCCCGCGGAGAGCTGGTGGAGATTGGAGGCTCGTTCCGCATCCCGGAGATCATGGCACAGTCGGGGGCCACTCTGCGCGAGGTTGGCACCACCAATCGCACGCGTATTGCCGACTACGAGCGTGCCATCACCGAGCACACGCGGCTTCTGCTGCGGGTTCACCGCTCGAATTTTGAGATTGTAGGATTTACCGAGCAGCCATCCCTGGCCGAGTTGGTGGAGTTGGGAAGGCGCCGCAATATCGGCGTAATGGAAGACCTCGGCTCGGGCGCACTGGTGGAATTGGAATCGTACGGCATCGCTGGCGAACCAACGGTTTATGCCTCCTTGGGTGCGGGCGCTTCGCTGGTCACCTACAGCGGAGACAAACTGATGGGTGGTCCGCAGGCGGGGCTGGTCACCGGAGATCCAGCGCTTGTCGCGCGATTGCGCGAGCATCCGCTCTTCCGGGCACTGCGGGTTGACAAGACATGCTACGCCGCTCTGGAGGCCACGCTGGCGATGTACCTGTGCGAGGAATACGACCGGATACCGCTCCTTCATATGTTGGGTTTGCCGGCCGAGGACGTGCGAAGGCGCTGTGAGGCGCTGGCAGACTCTGTTTCCGGGCTCTCCGCAAAGGTGCTGGAGACGCGATCGATGATCGGCGGCGGCGCGGCTCCGGGGAAGACCGTGCAGAGCTTTGCGCTGTCACTGGCCTGCGACGGCATGAACGCAACGGAACTGGCGCGCCGATTGCGGCAGCAGGCAACTCCGATTGTGGCTCGCGTGGAGGCAGACCGCGTGCTACTCGATCTGCGCACGGTGGACGCGGCGGACGACTCCTACCTGGCGAAGACCTTGGCGACGCTGGTGCGTTGAAGGCTTGCAAAGCTTGCCCTCCCCAAGGGCATACCTTCCGCGATTCCCGACTGGGTACGGGCTTGTGCGTGAATGCAGCTTGGATTAACGTGACGATATGAGGTCTGTAATTGTTGGTACCGCTGGACACATCGACCACGGCAAGACCGCGTTGGTTCGAGCGCTGACCGGGATCGACACCGACCGTCTGGAAGAAGAAAAACGGCGCGGCATTACCATCGAATTGGGCTTCGCACATCTGGAGTTAGCGGCGCCGCAATGGCCCGTGCGGCTGGGCTTCGTCGACGTGCCCGGACACGAGCGGTTCGTGCGCAATATGCTGGACGGCGTCGGCGGCTTCGACCTGGTTCTGTTCGTCGTCTCCGCCGAGGACTCCGTCAAACCGCAAACCCGCGAGCATTTCGATATCTGCCGTCTGCTGCAGGTTCCACGCGGCATTACCGTCTTGACCAAGAGCGACCTTGTCGATCCAGAGACGCTCCAGGTGGTTCGCATGGAAGTTGAGGAGTTAGTCCAAGGCTCTTTTCTGGACGCGAGCCGCTCACCGATGATTGCAGTTAGCGCGCGAACTGGAGAAGGAGTTGAAAATCTGAAACAGGAGCTGGCGCGCGTAGCTTCTGAAGTTGTGCGAAAAGATTCGCATGGCGCTTTTCGGTTGCCCATCGACCGCGTATTCACCATGAAAGGCTTCGGAACCGTGGTCACGGGAACGCTGATCTCCGGTGAGGTCCGAAAGGAACAAGAGGTTGAAATTCTGCCGCCCGGCACGAAGGTCCGGGTGCGGGGATTGCAGGTACATGGCGCGAACACGGAGACCGCAACCGCTGGGCAACGCACGGCTCTCAACCTGGCGGGCGTCCCGCGGAATGAACTGGAGCGCGGCATGACGCTGGCGCAACCGGGGTTACTGCTGCCAACGCGCAGGCTGGACGTACAGGTTTCCCTGCTGGATGGGGCTCGCACCCTGAAGAACCGCGCCAAAGTACATCTGCACATCTTCACTACCGAGACCGTTGCGAAGATTGTGTTCTACGAAGGCGAGGAACTGGAGGCCGGTAAGACAGCATGGGCCCAATTGCGTACGGAGTCTCCCGTGGCCTGTGCACCGGGCGACCGCTTCATCGTGCGGCAGCTCTCGCCCGTCACCACCATTGGCGGCGGCTCGGTAGTGGACGTAGAGCCGATGCGCCGCATGAAACCCAGCGCGCGTATGGATATGCTGGAGAAGCTCAGTGCCGGAACCGACCTTGGCAGATTGCTGTTGCTGGTTGAGCGTCGGGAACAGCACGGTCTTCGATTACACGAGGCAATCCACCAGACAGGCTGGGCCATGGACCGGCTCAAGAAGACGCGCAATGAGGCGACCCGGGCGGGAGAGATTATCAGCTTCGGAGATGCTCTGATTACGACGGCGACACTGAGACGGATCGAAGAGGAGTTGTTCACCTCTGTTGAGACCTTTCACGCCGCAAACCCTCTCGTCGGCGGCATCAGCAAGCAGGAACTGCTGGAGAGGAGCAAACTGGGCGTGGAGATTTTTGCCGGAGCGCTCAATGCGTTGCTCGCCGCGAAGAGGCTTGGCATCGACGCCGAACAGGTGCATCTGGCGGGTCATGGCGTGGTGATGCAGGAGGAAGAAGCAGAATCGAAGAGGCAGATTGAGGAGGCCTTTGCCACCACGGGGCTCAAGGTTCCCGCGCTAAAGGATGTGCTGTCAGGGTTGCAAATCGACAGGCTGCGGGCACAGAAGATTATGACCTTGCTGCTACGGGACAAGGTACTCTGCAAAGTCACCGAAGAACTGGTTTTCCATCAGAAGACGTTGGTGGAGCTGAAGCAACGGGTGTCGGAACTCAAGTCGAGTTCGCCCAGAATCAATGTAACCCAATTTAAGGATCTGCTAGGAATCTCACGCAAGTACGCCATCCCATTGCTGGAATATCTGGACCGCGAACACGTAACGCGTCGTGCGGGAGAAGAGCGCATCATTCTGTAGAAACGGGCCCTCCCGGAGCGCCACTACAATCTACTAGCCTACCTTTACCCCGCCACATGGGCACTGTTTATTCTCTCAGGCCCGCGGATTCCAACATTTTGAGAAACTGTTTTCTCGTGCGCATGTCAATGGCCTGGGAAACAAGCTTTCCGTTGCGGTCATAAAGGAAGCTTTTTGGAATTCCTTGAATCCGGAATTGCGCGTTCAATTTGCTCCCTGCATCGAGCAGAACCGGATAGGTAATGTTCTGCTTCTGGATATAGGACTTCACTTTGTCCGGATCGTCGTCCGTGATCGAGAGGATGATCAATCCTTGAGCTTCAAACTGCTTGCCGAGGGCCTCGAGATCGGGCATCTCCTTGCGGCAGGGAGGGCACCAGGTGGCCCAGAAATTCAGCAGGACAACTTTACCTTTTAGGGCTTTCAGCGTCCACTGCCGGCCATGCAAATCTGCAAGCGTGAAGTTGGCATCCTGACGCTGACGGTCATCCGCTTCCAGTCTGGCTAGAGCGCGAGTGAATTGCGGATCGTCGAGTGAGACCTGTACATGCTCGTAGCGGACCAACTGTGCGAGTTCCATGTAGGGTGCGTCGGGCGGCGGTCCACCCTTCTCGGGTAGAGGATGCTTCTGAATCACCTGTGCCAGGGTGAGCGCAACTTCCTGCAGCGTACCTTGGCCAAAGTCACCCTCGGTCGCAAGACTAGCCAGACCGACAGCCAGGTCAAGTTTTTTCGCATCGTCGGGAAGCCGCCGGATCTCCAGCGCAAGCTGCTTGGTTGCCGTGGCTCGTTCGTCGTCAGGAAGTTTGCGAAGTTGCCGAATATTGGCGGTAATGGACCCAACGTTCCCGTCTCCACCGGTTTGCGCGGTGACGGCGAGAGGGACGAACATGCAGGCGAGAAACAAGAGGCAGGCGTAATTTCTTGTCATGCAAAGCAGTTTACGCCGAGGCGGGCCGCTGCGTCCTGAGATGTCTGCTGATGAACGGCCGAGTCCGGCCGGCGCAAGATTACGATCTATTTCCACGCTGGCTTCAGTGCAGGCTTTGGAAAGTTCTAACATGGTCCGTTCCAAGGGCCATGCCTAGCGCGGATCAAATGATCGTCTTGGCAGTCGGAGCACGACCTTCCTCTTGCAGAAGTTTTGCGCACTCCGGACACGCTCCATGGGTAAAAAGAGCGTGGGTGTGTCGCTGGATGTAGCTTTCCATGGGAACCCATTTGCCGTCATCCTCGCGAACCCTTTTGCACCACGCGCAGGTGCTCAGGAATCCGCGCAATACGCGGAGCTCGGCCATCGTCTTCTGTAATTCCTGGTGGGCCTTGACGAGTTCTTCGTGCTCCCGCTCGTAAGCTTGCACGATGAACTGCACGGCCCAGGCACACCCCAACACAACGACGACAAAGATAAGCGCGTGATCCTGCAGCCGCTGAGCCGCAGAGTGGTAGGCGATCGTCCATCCGGGCCAGAGCATCTCGCTTTCGTATAGGATCAGGCCATCGATTACGACTGCGATCAGATATGCAACTCTCCAAGCCCCGCGCAGGAAAAGAACAGCCGAGAAGGACAGACTGAAGAGAGCCATCTCCTGCCTTCCCATCGAGCCCGCGCTCAGGTACCACTGGAGATTCGTCTGCAACAAGTGAGCGACGCAGTAACACCGGAAAAGATAGACGTTTCTCCTCCGCGCCAGAATGGTGAATGCCAGAAAAACGGCGGCAAACGCGAAGCTCGATGCGACCAGCCTCAAATCATGCCGGAGAAACAGGTTCACCGGAACCCAGACCAGCAGAAACAGGCCCGCCATCAGCGCCGAAAGCACTCGGAAAAGATATTGCTGCATGGTAGGGACCGAATTAACAACCGCGATTGGAGGCATCGTAGACATTCTCGGGTAGCGCGAATTTTACCAATATTGAACGGTTTCGGATATCAAATACTTCGCAGACCGCGAGTCGACCCGGCAAGAAAGCTACATTCACCAAACTGATGTTTGGTGTGACATGCCGGTAGAATCAAGGAATTCGAAATTATGATTTTGGCTAGTGTAAGCTGCTGTTTACCTACTTAAGGGGCGAACAATGCTTGACTTGGCGTCAGGATTTCCAGGGACGGGGTTGCATCTCCACGCACTGGCTTCTATCGAAACGCGCTGCGGGAAAGCCTCATGACGGGAGTGACTATTGCCGCTCTCGTGCCGGTTTATTTCGGACTCGCGCTCGGTTACTTTGCCGGGAGGCTCGGTGTCGTTGACAGCAAAGGCACCACCGGCCTGAATACCTATCTGATAAGGTACGCGATGCCAGCGGCACTGTTCCTGGCCGCAGCTCAAATGCCGCGAGAGGCCCTCACTGTCCATGGCAAGCTTTTCCTGGTTCTGGTGCTCGCATCAGTTCTGGTTTTCGTCGCTGGTTTGATTGTTGAAGTGAAGCTATATAAGTTCACGCCGGCCAATAGTGCGGCGCTGCTGTTGACGGTTTCATCTCCCAACTTTGTGGCGGTTGGCTTCCCTTTGTTTATTGCCCTCTACGGTCCGCAGGGAACGTTGCCCGTTGGCGTCGCCATTCTCTGTGGAAACCTGTTGCTGGTGCCTCTGACTTTGCTGCTTCTGGAAGCAGACGCTGCATCGAAAACCAGCGTCAGTATCCTCGGAAGGTACCTCACCGCCTTATCGAGATCGCTGAGAAACCCAATTGTGCTTGGCCCGGCTCTAGGACTTTGCCTATCTCTTGCGGGCTATACTCTGTCGCCGATATGGGTGAGATCGTTCGGTATTTTTGGCGAGAGCGTTGCCGGTGTCGGGTTGTTTGCCACTGGACTCATTCTCTCCCGTGAATCCGTTTCCTTTGACTCAAACGTTCTGTGCGGACTCTTGGCAAGGCTCATTTTTCAGCCTCTGCTGGCATTTGTGATTGCTTCTTTTTTCCTGCACTATCCCGTCCAGATCGTCCGCGATGCTGTTCTACTGCTGGCATGTCCAGGCGGCTTTTTCGGGATCTTATTTGCGGTTACTTTTAAGGCCAGAACGCGGGAAGCCGAGTCTGTACTTTTGTTGTCCACTGCGCTAAGCGCGCTCACGCTATCCGTCGTGATTCCGCTGCTTTCGTTCATCCGGTAAACCTGCACCAAACGCGTTTCAGAGGGACTCACCCTACACGATTCGCAACAACAGTGCCATTCCGCTGCACTACTGCCGAATCGAGTTCATGCAGATGGACGGCACCTTGTGTCCTTAGTATGACAACGTAATTGTCAAATTGGGATTGCAGGCACTGGACGCTGACTGAGCCTGGCCAGCGGGAATTCGTCCGTACATGGGATAAGAACGCGGGGCGCGCGAGGAGGCCGCACCAATGCGGGCTCAAGCAAATGGCGACCGGAGACACAACAGCGTCACATCTGTCTGAAACCTAGAATTGAGAATCTGCAATCGAGAATATGACCGCTTCCGGTAAGAACAAAGCCGGTGACGGTTGACAAATGTCTCAGTTAGTCAAGACGTTAGCTGTTCATCGACTTTTCTCAGTGCGTGGCAGCGAACGTGCAACTAGCACGGGTGGTTACAAGTATTGTGCGAAGGGCCCTTCGCAAAAATGGAACTCTCAGAAGAGAAAACGCGGTGCAGAAAAATGCCGGGCAGTTTTACTCTCTCATACGGCGCAGGCGTTTTTGCCTGCTGTGCGGTGGCCAGGCCGGAGCGTTGGCTCCTAATTAGTTTCAACCCCACGGAGGGGAAACCATGAGAAACACGATCAAGACCTCAGTTCTAGCTATTGCTTTTCTAGCGTTGGCGAGTGTCGGGGCCTTCGCTGCAACAAACTCGTCAACTACAACCATCGGTCTTACGGCGACGGTCAGTTCATTCGATAACATCACCTGCACGCAATCCACTGTAGATTTGAATGGCGGCACTGCCATTACGGCAAGCGGACTTACCCCTGCGCAGGCGGTTAATTGCTCGGTCACGACTAACGATACCGCAGCAATGGATGTGACAGCCTATCTGCCGCATGCAAGTCCACTAACGGGCACCACCTCTTCAAACACCATTGCGAACAGTGCTATTCAGTGGAGCCAAAGCTCCACGAGCGGCTTCGCTGCGTTCGCTCCATTAAGCAACTCTCTGTCAACGTATGATGGCGCAATCGTGCAAAGCAGCGTCGCACTTGGCGATGCAACTGGCGTGAGCTTCTACCTCAAGCTGGCTGTGCCGGCTGGCCAGCATGCCGATACCTACAGCGCGACCATGACGGTCGCGATCACACCGCACTCAGTGTAATTGCAGTTTGATGTGAACATCGCTTTAGGTTTGTTGTTGTGTTCCTTCTGTCGTAGAGGGCGGTGCCTTACCGACCGCCCTCTCGATTATTAACGAATAGGATTGCTCGGTGGCTGTTGCGAAGGCTGTCTTTCAAAGATGTGCAGATGTGCTGGGCATAGAGTATGCGCTCGAATTCTCAAATCGTTTATATCGTTCTTATGCTGCTTTTCAGCATGAATTACATGAGTGCAGCAGTAACTCGATCCGTTCCAGCATCTCTTATCCAGATTTCTCCGGAGTCGAGTTTTCTTGATCTGAACGCGGTTGACCACACTACCACTCAGCAGGAGGCGAGCACGCCAGTGCGCATTACGGTGACTGGCGGTACCAACGGTTCTCTGCATCCCGTCGTCAAGGTATATGCCTGCTTCACCACCGAAGAGGCGATGTCGTTCGCAGGCAAGTCGGCGAAAATAGCCATGGCTAACCTTCGTATCCGTAACGACCATGGAGAGTGGGCTGAACCGGAGCCCATGGCCGAACTGGGGGGGCGCCGTGGGGTTCGCATTGCCGTCCTTAAAGGCACTTCTGCAAGGATTCTGTTGCAGGTTCAACTGCGGATGCCGTCCGGGCAGGCGCAAGGCAATTATCAAGGAGTTCTGACGCTCGAAGTTCTGGAGCAGTAAAGGGACATAGTCAAATGAAAAGGTTTGTCATAAATGGATTGCTGCTTCTTTGTGGGCTAGGGTTTCCGGCAACCTGCATACAGGTACAGGCCCAGGGGATGAGTCCCGTGATCCAGGAGTTCAACAAGAAGCCGCGCGGTGCCGTCCAGGTTACGAACAGTGGAAATGCCGCGAAGATCGTCTCCTGCCGAGCTCAGGGTTTTGATGCGGATGAGCACGGTACGCCCCGTCTTCATCCAATTGATGCCGCCCTGCATGTTCGAATTGCCTCCGAGCGGGTAGTGCTTCAACCGAACGGCTCACGACAGGTTTCCTTCGATGCAAATCCGACGACGCTGCCGGCGTGGTTTATGGTCACGTGCGCCTTTGTACCGGTGGAACGCGGCCCCGGAATTACCGTGGCCTTGGAAATATCTTCGGTAGTTATCGTCCATGGCGGCGCGTTCGATATCAACAATGTGACACTTAGCGCAAAGCATACGGGCGCCAAGGTGGAGGTGGAGGTAAAGAACAACGGCTCGGGTCTCTCGCGTGTGAGTTCCGGTGAGGTTCATGGTCATGGAAAACAGACGGATCTTGGGACCTTCATCCTCTTTCCGCACCAGAATCGCCTTGTGGAGACAGATTGGAAGGGGACCGCTCCACCGGAGACAGCGAGAGTTCAAATTGGCAAAAAGAGGCTGCAAGCTCCCGTCAATTAGCGTGGTAATGCTGTGTCTGTTTCTTCTTTCGCTATGCTTTTGTGCGTCAGCCGCCGGGCAATTGGTGAACATGGATGGAGGGCACGGCATGGCGGGCGAACCCAGTGGAGGAAGAGTTGGAGTCAATTTTGGTAACTGGGCCGTGGACGGCTCCCTTGGAGTCTACAACGGCTCGGTGGTGGGTGGCGCCGCCATTGATGCGCGACTCAACCGGCATTGGAGCCTGAAAGTCGGAGACCAGAGCATCAAGGTCGGAATTCCTACGGAGATGGACTTTAGCTCAGGGTTATTGGCGCGGGGTGCCTCATTTGAATATGCACCAACCCCGGCTACGCGCATTGGTTTTTTTGGAGGCATGGCTGGTGGTGGTTATGCTTCAACGGACGTGCTCTTCTTTACCCCACAAATTCCCCTTGGCGCACTTTCTATCGACCACTACCTTGACCAGAAGAAGCGATTTCTGTTGTTTGGGCGCGCCTTGTTCAGCAGCCAGCAGACCATCCTGGGTGGCGCGCTGTACCAGACCGACCAGTTACAAACTGGCTTTGCCGCAGGTATCGGCAGCAACCAGCCGCACGCAGGGGGGCTGCTGAATTACAGAGATAAACAATGGGAAATCAGCAGCGGATATCGCTATTCCGGGGAGAGGTTTCAGCTATTAACGCTTCCGCAGTTCAGATATGCGCAGCAAGATCGGGAGAACGTCGATGTGAGCTGGCACCCGAGGAAGGCAGCCAGCCTGACTCTGGAGCGCCACAACTATTTGGAGCCGCCTGCCCCTGGCGATGACGGAAATGCCATGCGCGGGTCCACGGATATGGCCGGGGGTACGCTCTCCTTTCATGCGCTAGGAGTCGGCACCAACGTGTTTGAGAGCAGGTTCAGGGGAATTTACGCCTCGGCGGCCTCACTTCTGGCGTCGATCCGGCTGACCAATACCGTACACCTGAGCGGGAACTATTTCCTGCCCCTGCATTCAACCAATCCAATGCCCATGCTCACTTTTCATGCAGAGGAGAATCTGAATCGCCGCGTGAAGTTGGCCGAGTTCGCCACACACGTGAATGGGCGATGGACGGTAAGCTACGGCGGCGGATTACGTTGGGACTTCTTTGATGTAAATATTGGGTACTCCACCGATTTTGCCCCATTGGCAGCCGGGGGAGGGCGCTTTAAGCAATCGATGAACCTCAACGGACATATCAATGTGTCCCGATGGCAGTTCGGCGTCAACACTTATGTTCAACCCGATGGCAGTCTGCTTTATGGGTATGAAGTTAAGACCTTCTATTTCCATCCGACCGCCAACGGAAGCGTGCAGGCTCCGCAATCTCATTCAGGCTTAGCAAACTTTCTGATTACGGGACAGGTGAGGCTGCAGGCCACAGGGAGGCCAGTGGCTGATATGCCGGTCCGTATCGGTAGCGAGACTGTTTACACAGATGATGCGGGCGTGTTCACCCTCCGAGTTGCCCGCAAACGGGCTGATAAGATCCAGCTTCTGCTGGAGCGCAAGGTAAACGCCAGATACTACGAATATGTGAGCGGACCGACGGAAGTGATGCCAGGAACGGATGAGGCGCCGGGGCAAGTGGAGTTTGTAGTGCGGGTGAACCAGACTAAGGCTCCCGACGCGCAGAAAGGGGGCCTAGTGATCGGTAACGCAAACTCCTCCCTTGGGGGGATCACACCTGAAACGATCAGCAGCGCCGACACTAACTGAGTCGGCAGGGCGGGAGCCGATCCCGTCACGAAATCAGAGTTGGTTTAGTTCCAACTCTGGCGATGTACGTATACTTCATCGGCGTGGAGAGGCGAGGAGTCTTCCGTTTCCAACAACGGCTTACTAACATACACTACGCGTCGGCAAGGGTTGCCTTGGCGCGCGATCTCAGGAGCCGGAACATCGTCGTAGTGTTCGCCGTCGCGATGAAGCACTCGAGCAATGTGCCTCCGATCGATCCGCTCAATATGTTATTTGTCAGCCAAAGCAAGGTACCCCCGAGCAGCACTAATCTCATGGGTATGCCTCGCAATGTAACTATCGCAATGGTTCCCGCACAAGACCCGATCACCGGGAGCCATCCCCATCCGCTTTTCACAAATATGCAGCCAAGCGCCACATTCACGGCGATGATCAACGCTGCGACATACGGCGAGCGAGTCTTCAGGGCAATGAAGTTGCGAGCTCCGGAGGTCATTGAACTGACAGACGCGGCAAGATTGCCCAGCAGCATGAAATGCACTGCGTACACCAGTGACTGCGCGCCGTTCAGAATTTTCAAGTGACGGTCGTTCTTCTGTAAGAAAGCGAATGTGCCGAGGACGAACGCTACATATCCGACACACTGAGCGAGCGAAAAGAACTGCATGAACAAGTTTTCAAATCAAATCAGGCCCATCCAGATTTCAATTCAGCTCTGTCCGTGGGTGCGACCGCTGGCGATGGGTGGGACGAAGTCGATTGATTGTGCCTCTCGAAAATTACTTACGTTCTGCCTATAAGTTTAGCAGTGTGCAGCAAGCTGACGATTTTTGCGTGCATTTTTGCATAGTCCTGCCACGAGCATCTCTGGAATCGGAGTATCATGTTTGCTCCTCAGGAGGCGCCGATGCAACTTTCCGAGTCGATTCGTTCTATTCTGGAGCAGAAAGGCGGGCTGGTCTGTTCCGTGTTACCCTCGGACACCGTTTATGCCGCGATTGAGATGATGGCGGAAAAAGGCGTAGGCGCATTGCTCGTGATGTTCAATGACAAGATTGTGGGCATCGTGTCAGAACGTGACTACGCGCGAAAGGTGATCCTCAAAGGCCGCTCGTCGAAGGAAACGACCGTGGCCGAGATCATGAGTTCACCGGTGATTGCGATCTCTCCGTCACACACCGTCGGAGATTGCATGAAGATTATTACCGACCATCACATTCGCCATCTTCCAGTGCTGGATCAGGATCGTCTGGTCGGCCTGATTTCCATCGGCGACCTGGTGAATTGGATACTCGCCGAGCAACGCGAAACCATTCGCCATTTGGAGGCATACATCACAGGCACGCCGGCCTGAGCAGATCTGCTGCGGCATCATGAAAGAATGTTGAGGACGTCACAGAGCTGCTGTCTCAGCTTCTTTAAATCGTCTTTGCCACGGACCAGGTTTACCGGCGCAAGAAACGGCAGCGCCGCCTGGGATTCATGCGAGGTTTTGTTTAGAACCGGCTGGGGAGCTTCAACCGTAGCGTTCCGCGACCGGATTGAGCGCACTTCTTCGCGCAGTTTTTCCCTCGCCCCGGCGATCGTGAATCCATCTTCATAGAGCAGCTTGCGAATCTGCATTACATATTCCACGTCTTTGCGGCGATACATGCGCTGGCCCGTAGTGCTCTTAGTTGGTTTCAGTTGCGAAAATTCAGTTTCCCAAAAGCGCAGCACATACGTCGGTAGTGCCGCCAATTCACTCACCTCGCCGATGCGGAAGTAGATTTTCTCGGGAATAACTACTTCCGTTTGCGCCTTCGCGTGTTTGCGTTTTGCCGTTGGCATTCGTGGGCCCCATTGCCTGTCTTCTTGTAACACGTGTGCAGAGCTGCATCAACGCAGGCCAAATGAAAAAGTCCCCGCGTGAGGCGCGGAGACTGAACAATGGAGAAACCGAGGTCTAGCCTCCTCGCAGGTCCGGAACCGTTTCCAGTGCCGTAGCGCTTGATTGGAACCCTCTCCCTTGAAGGTATGCGCAAACATTTACAACGGATACCTATATCTTGCACGCAATCAAGTACTAGTAGCATATTTTGTGGTTAGTTACTCTGATTGTCAATAGATTTTCTGATTTATTTACTTGACGAACGCAGAATTGTCCGGTTGCTCCTCTGGCCGCCGCGCACCGAACCCCTCTCAGGGGCCGCCACGCAAGCGATGTTAGAATCAGTGGTTCCGTTCTACTTGGATTTTCGGGCTTGGACTCTGTGCCAGCCCATTCGAGAGGCAATCAGCTATGTCGAAATTGATGTCGGCCGTTGTGAAGAGCGAACCGAAAGCGGGCGTTGAGATCCGTGAGGTTCCGGTTCCGGCCATTGGCGCCACCGATGTTCTGGTGAGGGTGAAGGTCGCTTCGATCTGCGGCACCGATCTGCACATCTACAATTGGGATCCTTGGGCGCAGGGGCGCATCGTGCCGCCGCTAATTCCCGGACACGAGTTTTGCGGTCACGTCGCCGCCGTTGGCAGCGAGGTCACAAGCGTTAAAGAAGGCGACTTTGTCTCGGCTGAGATGCACGTTGCCTGTGGCAAGTGCCTGCAGTGCCGGACCGGCCAAGCTCACATCTGCCAAAGCGTCAAAATCATCGGCATCGATCAAAATGGAGCCTTCGCGGATTACGTTGCGATCCCCGAATTGAATATCTGGAAGCTCGATCCCGCTATTCCGCAGGAGTACGCTTCGATCCTCGACCCGCTGGGAAATGCGGTTCATGCTGCGCTTGCGGGCGACCTGGCGGGGAAATCCGTTGCCATTACCGGATGCGGCCCCATCGGCTTGTTTGCCATTGCCGTGGCGCGAGCCTGCGGTGCCGCGCAGGTGTTCGCCATTGAGATCAACCAATACCGCCGCAACATTGCGCTGCAGATGAAAGCCGACCTCGTTCTCGACCCCGCTACCGAGGACGTACGTACGATTGTCCGCGATCACACGAATGGCTACGGAGTAGATGTGCTGCTGGAAATGGCGGGGCACCGGGATGCGGTCAGGCTCGGCTTTGACATTTTACGCACCGGCGGAAGGGTCAGCCTGCTTGGCATTGCTTCGCGCCCCATGGAACTCGACCTCGCGCGCGACATCATATTCAAAGGCGCTACCGTACTGGGCATCAATGGACGCAAGGTGTTTGAGACCTGGTACCAGATGACCGCGCTGCTAAAGGCTGGAAAGCTAGAACTGCATCCGGTCATCACGAACCGGCTGCCAATCTCTGACTTCAGCAAGGGCATGGATCTGCTGAACTCCGGGAAGGCGTCGAAGATCCTGCTCTATACAGACGGCTCCGGAGCGTTATAGGAGGGAATTTTATGACTACGACTCGTATCAATCCGCTCTCATTCCTTTCCGATGAACTGAACGCGTTGAAGCAGAAAGGCACGTATTTCAAACTGCGCGTGCTTGACGACGAGCAGGCGGCGGTCTGCCATTTCGATGGACGCAAGGTCATCAATCTTGCCTCGAATAATTACCTTGGACTCACCACGCATCCGAAGCTTCGCGAGGCGGCGCTGGCCGCCACGCGCAAATACGGAGTGGGCTCCGGCGCGGTGCGAACTATCGCCGGGACGATGAAGATTCACATGGAACTCGAAGAGAAAATTGCGCGATTCAAGGGCACGGAAGCGTGCGTCGTCTTCCAGTCAGGCTTCACGGCCAACGCTGGGACCGTGTCATCGTTCCTCGGCAAGGACGACTACATCATCAGCGATGAGCTGAATCACGCGTCGATCATCGATGGCTGCCGCCTCTCCCGCGCCAAGATTCTGGTCTTCCGCCACAAAGACGTTGCACACGCCGAAGAGCAACTTGCAAGCGTTGCCAAACTGCCCGGCAAAAAGCTGATGATTACCGACGGCGTCTTCTCGATGGATGGCGATATTGGCCCCTTGCCCGGTCTGTGCGACGTGGCCGAAAAGTATGGCGCAATCATGATGGTGGATGACGCGCACGCTTCCGGCGTCCTCGGTCGCAACGGACGCGGCACGGTCGATCATTTCGGCGTACACGGACGCGTGGACATCCAAGTGGGCACGCTCTCAAAAGCCATCGGCGCGCTCGGTGGATACGTTTGCGGCACGCGCGACTTCATCGAGTACCTCTACCATCGCGCCCGCCCGTTCCTCTTCTCCACTTCGCATCCGCCTGCGGTCGCGGCCACGTGTATCGCCGCGTTCGACGTACTGGAGAACGAACCAGAGCTGATCGAGCGGCTTTGGTCGAACACCCGCTTCTTCAAGAAGGAACTCGGACTGCTTGGCTTCAACATTGGCGGCGTCACCACGCCCGCCAGCGAAACCCCAATCACGCCAATCATCATCGGCGACGGACGCGCCACCATGAACTTCAGCAAAGCTATCTTCGAAGCAGGAGTTATGGGTACGGGAATCGCCTTCCCGACGGTTCCCGAGGGTAAGGCTCGCGTGCGTACCATCGTCACGGCCACGCATACGGAAGCGGAACTCAGTCAGGCGCTCGAGGTACTCGGCAGGGTCGGCAAGCTAATGGGGTTGATCGGATAACCGATGCACGATGAGGATTGGTGTCAGTGTGTTTCAAAATTCGATCACCGGAAAACCCGAGAGTTGGAAATGCGCCAACTCTGGGCCGCGCGCGCTTCCTAGAATGAAAGTGAATTCTGAACGGAGAAAATACTGGTCGGGATGGGCAGATTTGAACTGCCGACCCCTCGCACCCCAAGCGAGTGCTCTACCAGGCTGAGCCACATCCCGACGGTTTACGGCGCAGGCGCGCCGATGGGGTAAGTTGATTTTAGCACTACGACACAATCAGCGCAGTGGAAAACGCGGATGACAAGGTCCGCGCCTTCCATTTTCGCTGTGAGGCCAGATTACTCAGGCGGCTTGAAGCCTTCGGGGGCCTGTCCGCCGGTCCCGAAAAAGTACTGTTCCATCTGCTGCACGATGAATTCCTGATGCTCTTTCTTCCAGGGCTGCAGGCGATACTCGTTGAGCAGCATTTTCATGTGGTTTTGCCAGTCACCCCACGCTTGCTTGCTGATGTTCTCGTAAATTCTCAGCCCAAGCGGGCTGTCAAAGGGCGCTTCGTCAAGGCCTTCGGCCTCGCGTCCCAACTTTGCGCACTGCACCATGTGTGCCATTCGTAAAAGTCCTCGTTCCTGAACGTCTCGATAAATTGTATAGGGCAGTCCCCACATTCGCCACTCGCTCACATATTCGTTCGTTTCGACATTCGCCAAAAGATGGCGGATGTGGGCCACCTAGTATCGCAGGTGTTTGCGGCCGCGCTTGGCGGGAGTGGGGCGCTCCTCGACCAGGGCAAACTGCAATTTGCGCTCGACTCGGTCAATGCGGTCGAGGATGACTCGCACGCGGTCCCCTAGCGAATAAGTCTTCCGGGTGCTCTGGCCAATGATCTGCCGGGTTGTCTCGTGGTAAGCGTAGCGGTCGTCGTACATCGTGTTGAGCGGGATGAGGCCCTCGACAAAAAGGTCGGTGAGCTCGACGAAGATTCCGTACTTCGTAATGCTGACGATGAGTCCGTCGAAGTCTTCGCCGACGCGGTCAGACATGAACTTTATCTTCTTCCACTCCATCAACTCGCGCTCGGCGGCGTCGGCGCGACGCTCGGCGAAGCTGGCGTCCTCGGCCTGATGGCGGAGATCGTCTTCGGCGATGGGGCCCGGGAGCGCATGGCGATGAGAATCCGGGACGTTCTTTGCGGCACCCACGGTTCCTTTCTTCGTGGCCGGTTTTATTTTATCGGGCCAGCGGGACTCAGCGCTTTGTAAGACGCGGCCTCCGACCCCAATGGCCAGCGGGCCTTCATGACGTTCGGCGTTCTCGGCCAGCACGCCCTTGAGAATGCGATGGATCAGGAGGTCAGGATAGCGCCTGATGGGAGAAGTGAAGTGGGTGTAACAAGTAGCGGCGAGGGCAAAATGTCCATCGTTGATTTCGGAATAGCGCGCCTGTTTCAGCGAACGCAGCATCAGGTAGCTGAGGATGCGCTCCTCGGGCTTGCCGGCAATTTTGGCTGCAAGCTTCTGGTACATTGTCGGGGTGATGGCGATTTCCTGTGGGATTTCGATGTCGGCGGGCTTGTTGCGATTTCCCGTGGAGCGCTGGTTCGAGGCGCGATAGTCGGGCTTCATGCGGAAACGCGCGACCGGAAGCGCTCCAATGCCCAGCGAATAGCCGAAGGCGGCGGCAAGATTCTCGAAATCGTAAACTCGCTTGGGATCGGGTGGTTCGTGGACGCGATAGATCGACGCCACGCCCTTGTGCTCCAGATAAGTAGCCACGGCTTCATTGGCCGAGAGCATGAACTCCTCGATGATGCGATTGCTAAAGAGCCGTTCGGAACGGGTGACGGCCTTCATCAGTCCGTTTTCGTCAAATTCAATGAGGGGCTCGGGAAGATCGAAATCGATGGAGCCGCGTCGCTGGCGTTTTTCATTGAGGATTTCAGCTAGCTCGCGCATCAGAAGAAAATCCTCGACCAGTGGCGCGTAACGCTTGCGGGTCTCGGCGTC